>Ga0207720_100196_pt1 | contig 55236 bp, 50 predicted proteins | sample A23P2SouthBayCA_2_FD_187751 | JGI IMG/M metagenome (GOLD analysis project Ga0207720, IMG submission 187751) | Aerobic enrichment media microbial communities from Eden Landing Ponds, California, USA - A23 E3 (2) (SPAdes) | ecosystem: Environmental > Aquatic > Marine > Unclassified | place... | reverse complement strand
GAGATGGCGTTCCACTTCCTGTGAGGAGGGGTTAGAGTGCACATCTTCCGCCTCCTCATTCCTTCCGAAAAGTAACTCCGATAAGCCGCCGCTGTCGTGCGGTTTTGCGCCTAACTAAAGACGGATGGTCTGACAGTAGACCGTATCAGTCCGCGGGGAGGCGCTCGCTGCTGGTGTACGATCGTGTCGCGTCGACGAGCACCTGTCGGTAGGTACTCGTGTCTGGCTCTCGCGCGAGTTCCCGAAAGCGACGTTTGAACTCCTGGAAATCGACTTCTGGTGCGTCCATCGCGGCCACATGCGCGAGATCGTAGAGTCGGTGCTCACCGTTGACGAGGTCGTGTCGTTCCGCGAGTGCGAGTGCGAAGGCTGCGTTGACCGCTGTAATCTCGGGATCGGCACTCGGTGAGAGTCGCTCGAGACCGGGCCGTGGTGGCGTCTCGGGTCGGTCGATGACCGCCGCGGCGAGACTCGACTCGAGAAAGGAAAGCAGTTTCTCGCCGGGGCCGACCGAGAGCGTGATGTCGTCGGCGTAGATGTCTTTCATGTGGTTTGCGATCTGGTAACAGTGTGAGAGTTTGCGCCGTTCGACGCGTTTGCCGGCCAGTGCAAGATAGAGGACTTCCTCGGTTGACTGGGTGTGAGATGGATGTTGCTGTTCGTGGCGGACCATGTGGGCGAACTCGTGGAGGGCGAGTTCGCGGGCCATCGCCGACGAGGCAGCCTGTTGTGAGATGTTGAGCACGTGGCGGTCGTCGTAGTGGGCAGCCCAGGTCCGTTCGTCGGGATCGTCCCGGAGGTGAACGTAGACCGGCAGCGAGAGGTCGTGTTCGGTCTCGAAGAGGTCTTGGGCACTGAGAAACGGCGCGGTCGGACCAGCCCCCTGGACACGTATATCCATGCTTGTACGTACCAAGGGATCCAGCGCTATTACAGTGACGGCTCCCGTCACGTTTCGAATGGGGATAACTTGGGCCACGAAATAAACGAGCAACCGCGACGGGTGTGGTGTCCACTCCAGTACGCCCGACCGCCGTTCATCCTCAAACTGCGTGGCATTCACTCACGCAAATTGGACATTCCGGCGCTCGAACCGTGAAATACGACGGATTTCGGCGGCGACGAAACACTACCCTTTTGACCCCGCTGGCGGTAACAGGGTGTATATGGGCCGACGCAAAAAGATCGTCCAAGAGTGTGAACGGCTGATGGACGAACCGGAGAACATCCGGAACATCGCCATCGCCGCTCACGTCGACCACGGCAAAACGACGCTTTCTGACAACCTCCTCGCTGGTGCCGGCATGATCTCCGACGAGACTGCCGGCGAACAACTCGCGATGGACACGGAAGAAGACGAACAAGAACGTGGGATCACCATCGACGCAGCAAACGTTTCGATGACCCACGAGTATGAGGGCACGAACCACCTCATCAACCTTATCGACACGCCGGGCCACGTTGACTTCGGTGGCGACGTGACGCGTGCGATGCGTGCCGTCGACGGTGCGCTCGTCGTTGTTGACGCCGTCGAAGGGGCGATGCCCCAGACCGAGACGGTGCTCCGTCAGGCGCTTCGTGAGGGTGTCAAGCCGACCCTGTTCATCAACAAGGTCGACCGCCTCATCTCCGAGCTGCAGGAAGGTCCCGAAGAGATGCAGAAGCGACTCCTCGCCGTCATCCAGGACGTCAACGAACTCATCCGTGGGATGACCGAGGACATGGACGACATCGACGACTGGACTGTCTCCGTCGAAGACGGCACCGTCGGCTTCGGCTCCGCACTGTACAAGTGGGGTGTCTCGATGCCCTCGATGCAGCGCACCGGCATGGACTTCGGCGAGATCATGGAACTCGAGCGCGCCGACAAGCGCCAGGAACTCCACGAGCGCACGCCCCTGTCGGACGTCGTCCTCGACATGGTCTGTGAGCACTTCCCGAACCCTGTCGACGCTCAGCCCCGCCGTATCCCACGCATCTGGCGTGGTGACGACGAATCCGACCTTGCCGAGGAGATGCGCCTCGTCGACGAGAACGGCGACGTCGTCTTCATGGTCACCGACATCGCGATGGACCCACACGCTGGTGAAGTCGCCTCCGGCCGTGTCTTCTCGGGCTCCCTCGAGAAGGGCCAGGAGTTGTACGTCTCGGGCACCGCGGGCAAGAACCGCGTCCAGAGCGTTGGCATCTACATGGGTGGCGAACGCGAGGAAGTCGATCACGTTCCTGCAGGGAACATCGCGGCCGTCACCGGCCTGCGTGACGCGATCGCCGGTTCGACCGTCTCGAGCGTCGAGATGACGCCCTTCGAGTCGATCGAACACATCTCGGAGCCGGTCATCACGAAGAGCGTGGAGGCCCAGACGATGGACGACCTCCCCAAACTCATCGAGACGCTCCGACAGGTCTCGAAAGAGGACCCGACGATCCAGATTACGATCAACGAGGACACTGGCGAGCACCTGATCTCCGGACAGGGTGAACTCCACCTCGAGGTCATCACCCAGCGTATCGAGAAGAACCAGGGCATCCCGGTCAACACCGGTGAGCCAATCGTCGTCTACCGCGAGGCCATCGACCGTGCAAGCGACGAGGTCGAAGGCATCTCGCCAAACCGTCACAACCGCTTCTACATCTCCGCCGAGCCGCTCAGCGAGGAGATCGTCGAGACGATCCGGATGGGAGAGGCGTCGATGAACATGCCCGAACTCGAGCGCCGTGAATCGCTCCAGGAAGCCGGCATGGACAAAGAAGACTCCCAAGTCGTCGAGCACATCCACGGCACGAACATCCTGCTCGACCAGACGAAAGGTATCCAGCACCTGAACGAAACGATGGAGCTGTTCATCGAGGGTCTCGAGGAAGCCCTCGACAACGGTCCGCTCGCCAACGAGCCGGTCCAGGGGACGCTCATCCGTCTGCACGACGCCAAGCTCCACGAGGACACCATCCACCGTGGTCCCGCACAGGTCATCCCGGCCACGCGTGAGGCCGTCCACAAGTCGCTGATCGACGGCCAGATCAAGATGATGGAGCCGATGCAGGACGTCCGTATCGACGTGCCAAACGACCACATGGGCGCTGCCTCCGGCGAGATTCAGGGTCGCCGTGGCCGCGTCGACGACATGTACCAGGAAGGTGACCTCATGGTCGTCGAGGGTATCGCACCCGTCGACGAGATGATCGGCTTCGCGAGCGACATCCGCTCTGCGACCGAGGGTCGTGCCTCCTGGAACACGGAGAACGCCGGCTTCGAGTTCATGTCCGACTCCCTCCAGCGCGAGAAGATCATGGAGATCCGCGAGCGCAAGGGCATGAAGCTCGAACTGCCGCCGAGCATCGACTACATCTAATCCGGTTGATTCGGCGGGAATCGGCCCGTCACTCTGCGTTACTGCCGTTTTCTTTCGACATTGGGACTCGAGCGACAGCACTCTGCAGGCGAGAATGGCTCTGTTTACCTCGTCTTCTTCAGATCCGCTGCGAGTGCCAACCCCGTCAATCCCTGTGCGTTTTGGCAGCGGCGAGAAAATATCGATTCCACACGGAGCCAGCGCTAGCCGACGAGGTGGATCGATCGGTTACTCGCGTTCGCCCGCACCGAGTGCCGACTCGCCGACCTTCTCGTGACCCTCGATGACGTCTTTGCCGCCCATGTACGGCTGCAGAGGCTCGGGGATGGTCACCGTCCCATCCTCGTTCTGGTAATACTCGAGGATCGCCACCATCACGCGCGGAATCGCCAGCCCGGAGGCGTTCAGGGTGTGCAGATACTCGGCCGATTCGTGGCGCTCGGGTCGGTAACGCAGGCCGGCGCGCCGGGCCTGGAAGTCCTCGAAGTTCGACGCCGAGGAGACCTCGAGCCAGCGGCCGCCTTCGTCGGGGCCGTCGTCCATGTCGTCACCGGGGGCCCAGACCTCGATGTCGTAGGTTTTGGCGGAGGCAAAGGTCAGATCGCCGGTACAGAGTTCGAGAATGCGGTAGGGCAGTCCGAGCCGTTTGAGAACCTCTTCGGCCTCGCCGAGCAGTTCCTCGAGGCGGTCGTAGCTGTCCTCGGGTTCGACGAAGTTGACGAGTTCGACCTTGTTGAACTGGTGGACGCGGACGATGCCGCGGGTTTCGGTACCGTGTTCGCCGGCTTCGCGCCGGAAGTTGGGCGTGTACGCTTGGTGTTTGAGCGGGAGATCGTCGTCCAGGAGGATCTCGTTGGCGTACATGTTGGTGACTGGCACCTCCGCGGTGGGACAGAGCCAGAGATCCTCGTCGTCGTATTCTTCCTCGTTGCTGCCGCCCAGTCGGTAGGCGTCGTCGGCGAACTTCGGCAGTTGGCCGGTGCCACGCATCGAGGCGCTCTTGACCGGAACTGGCGGGAAGACGTCGACGTAGCCCTGCTCGCGGTGGATGTCCATCATAAACTGGATCAGGGCATGTTCCAGTTGCGCGCCCTCGCCTTTGAGGAAATAAAAGCCCGAGCCGGTCGTCTTGGCGGCGCGTTCCTCGTCGATGATGTCCAGGTCTTCGCCGAGGTCGTAGTGGGGGGTGATCTCGTCGGGCAGCTCACGCAGGTCGTCGAAGCCCCAGCGCCGGTCCTCGACGTTGTGGCGCTCATCAAGTCCCAGCGGGACGCTCTCGTCGGGGACCTGTGGAATCTCGAGGATGCGTTCTCGGAGTTCGTCCTCGAGTTCGACGCCTTCTTCCTCGACCTCTTCGATCTCGGCTTTGAGTTCCCGCGAGCGCTTGATGGCTTCCTCGCGCTCTTCCTCTTTGCCTTCAGCGACGAGCTTGCCGATTTTCTTGGTGATCTGGTTGCGCTCGTGGCGCAGATCGTCACCGCGTGCTTTCAGCTCGCGCCAGCGTTCGTCGAGTTCGAGGAACTCGTCGAGATCGACATCGGCCCCGCGGTTCTCGAGGGCGTCGCGCACCTCGTCCGTGTTCTCGCGTAGATAGGTCCGGTCGAGCATTGGTCTTGCCAGTGCGTTCTTTGTGCCCGGGCAAAACCGTGTCGGAAGGCTGCGTCTTCCGAGCGCCTGCGACGGTAGCGGGAAACGTTTTTTTCGTCGGCGGGCCGACTCTCGAGACATGGACCCGCTCGAGGGCGAGACGACGTCAGCGTCGGTCGAGTACGAGCCCGTCAGCGTCAAAGACGTACTCGTGGAGATGAAAGACACTGCCGAGCTGTTGATCGATCTCTCGTACTCGGCGGTCCTCCACCGGAGCGAGGAACTCGCCACCGAGGTCCTCCGGCTCGAAGAGCGCATGGACGTCCTCGAGCTACGCGCGCGGATGAGTCTCCTGATGGCTGCACGGAAGCCGGCCGATGCCGAACAGCTCGCTCCCGTGTTGGGGATCGTTGGCGCGGCCGATGGGATCAGCGACGCCGCTGGCGATATTGCCAAAATCGTCCTCGAGGACATGGGGCTACCCGAGGCAATGCGGGCGGCGCTGCCGGAGGCGGCGGGCACGCTGGTCCGGGGCGTCGTCGACCCGAACTCGCCGTATACGGGCCGGACGCTCAAGGACATCGACCTCGAGTCCGAGACGGGCGTCCGCGCGATCGCGCTTCGGCGTGGCACGGACTGGCTGCTTAATCCAGGGCCGAACACGCGCGTCGAGGCCGACGACGTGGCGTTGTTGCGCGGCCCTGACTCGTCGATCGGCGACGTTTACGAGACGTTGACCGGCGAGAGCTACGAGGCACCGACCGTCGAGGCACCCGATATCGACGATCTCGAGCGGGCCGTCGATACGATCATCCATATGAAAGACTTCTCCGAGCTGGCAGTCGACCTGGCGTACAGCAGCGTGCTGTTCGACAGCGAGGAACTAGCCGAGGAAGTCCGCAATCTCGAGGTCGAGGTCGACGCGATGCAGTCGCGGTTCGAGGCCTGGACGCTTCGGGCGGCCGCCGACGCGAGCGATCCGGTCGTCTTACGGGGGCTGATTCAGCTTGGCAACTCGACGGAGCGGATCAGCGACAGCGCGATCGAGATCAGCGAGGGTGTCCTGCGCGATATCGACGTCCACCCAGTCGTGCAGTTGGCCGTTCAGGAGAGCGACGAGATCATCACCCGCGTCGTGGTCGATCCGGACAGCAATCTCGACGACACCGCAGTGACCGCCGGCGTGCCCGATGCCGACTCGATGATGTCGGTGATCGCCATCCGCCGACCCGGCGAGGGGTGGCTGCTGGTCGCCGACGCCGACGCTGAGTTACGCGGCGGCGACGTGCTGATCTCAAAGGGGACCCGGACGGCCGCAGCTGACTTCCGCGAACTCGCGACCGCGTAACCTTGATTCGGGTTCCGGTCGTCATTTAAGTACCTCTGGTCACAAGGTAGAGCTATGACGGGAGGTCGTCCGTTCTCGCGTATTCTCACTTCCTAGCACAGCGGCCGTCTTCGGTACGGTCTCGACACTCGAGCGTGGCTGTGATCGCTCGGCTATTTACGATTTAGTTCAGGACGACGATCGCGACCCCCGAGAGGACGACCACGCCGAGGATGTCACAGAGGTTCGTAACCACTGGAATCGTGGTGTCGTCCGGATCGAGGCCCCGCGTGTAGGAGACGTAGGTCGCAGCAAGGCTCAGTCCGATCGCGATCACCGCCAGGGACATACCACTGCTGATCGAGATGAGCAGCAACTCGCTGAGTGCCATCGGCTCGGCGATGAGCTGGCCGACGACCCAGGCGGCGACGCCAAGTGCCGAAAAGACAGTCGCCGCCAGCCCCAGAATCGCCAGCATGTTCGTCCACAGCACCTCGTCGCGAACGTCGAACTCGAGGACGCCAAGGTGAAGCCGCGTCGAGAGCCGCGAGGAGAGGATCGCGCCGAGATTCCCGCCCATCCCGATCATCACGGGGACGAGCACCAGCAGGGTCGGGTTCCCGAGGTAGGTCGCCTGCAGCTTTTCGAGGACGTAACCCGATCCCATCTCGAGGACGGAGAGACCGATCAGAATCGGAAACATCGTTCCGACGATGTGGCTGATCGTCCAGGTATCGAGCGCGTCATCAGCGTCGGCGGCCGCCATCAGAAGATCACCTCGGCGACCGTGAGCGCGATAAAGAGAAAGACCACGCCGAAGAAATCACCGAGCGTGGTGACGATCGGGCCGATCAGGTTGTCCGGATCAAGGCCGTACTCGTAGCTTGCAAACACCAGCGTCAGCAAGCCGAAAATCAGTGTTGTCGACGTGAGCACGCCCGAAACGACCATGATCGAAATGAGTTCGATGAGCCGTGCCGATTCTCGCCCCAATACCTGCAAGATCCCCCATGAAAGGACGGCGATGAATACCGAAACGCCGATTCCGTTAATAAAGGAGGCGGCGACAGCGTTGACCAGCCGTCGATCCCACGAGAATTCGGGGTCGATCATCCCCTGATGGAGGCCACTCGAGATCCGCGCACCGAGTGCGCCGTAGACGTTCCCGCGGGTCGCGAGGAACGCGGGTAGCAACAACAGCATGCCGGGAAAGCGCTCGAACCCCTCAGACATCCCTTCGGAACCGAGCACCGATCCCGCGAAGATGCCGCCGGCAAGACTGACCACGAGGATCGGCAGCGACTCGCGGTAGATACGCCACGCGGATTGGCGACCCTCCATAGCGGCGAATGACGTAGTCCGAACATAAACCTACCGCGGGTCGAACGTGAGCGAACCGCTCGAATCCGTGTGGGTTGCTAGCGATCCTGAACGAACGCGAACGTGTTTTGACGCGAGCGAGTGGCGACGCGACCTCACATCACAGCGATAAGCGCCCAGGCAAGCCCGATCGCCGCGAGCGAACACGCCAGATTGGCGACGGCATTGGCGATCGCGCGGGCACGGTCGCCGCGTTCGTACAGTCGGACGGTTTCGACCGAAAACGAAGAGAAGGTCGTGAACGAGCCACAGATTCCAGTCCCAACCAACTGTAGCGTCGACTCGCCTGCGCCCGCGAGCACCACGAGTCCGAGGGCGAAACTGCCGATGACGTTGACGGCGAACGTCGACAGCGGGAACTGGCTGCTCGGGACGCGACTCGAGACCTGCTGGCCGACCCAGTAGCGCAACAGCGCACCGATCGCCCCACCGGTGCCGACGATATGAGCCGGATCGAGATCGACGGTGACGAGACTGCCGGCGAGTGCGTCCGCAACGATCGTCGGACTCGCACTCACGCCGTCTCACCGCCGGTCCGTTGTGGCGTCTCGAGTCGCCGGGCGAGCGCGCGTCCCGCGAGGACCCCGGCGAATCCGAGCCCGTAGTTGGCGGCGACGATTCCGCCGATCGCGAGCGGGCCCGCCGCGAACGCGGTCTGGAGTGCGAACGTGCTGTAGGTCGTCAGTGAGGAAAGAAAGCCAGTCGCGAAGACGGTCCGCGTCCGCGAGCCGATGTGGCCGGTGTACTCGGCTTCGTAGACCAGAAAGCCAAGCACTGTGCTTCCGACGGCGTTGACGAGGACGATCGACGGGATATCGGGAACCAGCCCCATCGCGAACAGCCGGAGGTTCGAGCCGGCGAAGCCGCCGACGGCGATCAATGCGAGCGTCTCGAGTCGAACGAGGGGATGATCGGCTGCCATAGCGAGGTGTGTGGCAGGGACCGTCAGCCGACCGACGCTCTGCGCGTGCTGGCAGCGACGCCAGACACGAACCGGCACGTATCGCCCGGCAGTTGGGTCAGGCGGGCCCCATCGCCCAGTTGTCTCGTCTCTCTTTGTTGCCCCTCAATGAGGATTCCGAAAGCCAGCCGGCGGCTCCCGACCAGTTCGAAAACCGGAACGAAAAAGGCCAAGGTTAGACTGCCTCTAAACCGAGCTATGGCCGAAGACGGTACCACCGACGGCGGGCGAAGCGGGTTCGCGCGAGCGTCGTGGGTCAACGTCCTCGGGAACGCCGCCAAGATCGTCGCCGAGGGGGCGGCGGGTTATGCCTTTGGCAGCGTTGCCTTGCTGGCGGACGCGGCTCACTCGGTGGCCGATCTCGTCGCCAGCGTCGTCGTGCTCGTTTGGGGACGAAGCGCGTTCGACGAACCCGACGAGACGCATCCACACGGTCACGATCGAATCGAACCGCTGACGGCGCTGTTCGTCGGTGCCGTCATCGCGCTGCTCGGGCTGAACCTGCTCTACCGATCGCTCGAGGGGATCATCTCCGGAACCAGCGTCGAGTTCAGTCCGTTGTTGCTCGCGGCGCTCGTGCTCTCGATCGTGGATATGTATCTCGTCTACCGCTACACCGTCCGGGTCAACGAGCGGCTTGAGTCGACCGCGCTCACCGCGCTCGCGGTGGACTGTCTGAACGACATCTATACGTCGATCGCTGCGATCATCGGCGTGCTGGGCGTGTTGGTCGGTGTCCCGCTGCTCGACCCTCTCGCCGGCGGGCTGGTCAGTCTGCTGGTCGTCTATCAGGGCGTCGAGATCGGCAAAGAAAACGTCGAGTACCTCATCGGTGCTGCCCCCTGTCCCGAAAAGCGCGCGGAGATCACCCGTGCGCTGCGGTGTCACCCGGCCGTCCAGGGCATCCACGACCTGACCGTCTTCTACGACGGGACCGTCCTCGAGGTCGAAGTCCACGCCGAAGTCGACGGCGACATACCCTTCCGGGAGGCTCACGATGTCGAATCGGAGCTTGTCACCCGGCTGCGCGGGATCGACGATGTCGGTGATGCACACGTTCACCTCGATCCCTCCGGGATCGGCGAGTGGAAGGAGTCGGTCGACGACGACTGAGACGCGGTCGGCTCGAGCCCCGCGGCGATCGCCGATTGGCCGCGACGCGAGCTTTTATGCTATGTGACGACAGGCTACCCGGTATGGAAGTCGGAGACGTCCGCGAGGTCACGACTGGAGACTGTTCGGAGCTCTACTATCTCGATACGGGGATGTACGACACGAACGAGTACGGTGCCGTCTACATCATCGACGACGACCGGCCCGCCGTCGTCGACACCGGCATCGGCACCAACTACGAGCTGGTCCGTGAGGCACTTGCCGAGGTCGGTATCGACGAGGACGACCTCGAGGTCATCGCACTCACCCACATCCACCTCGATCATGCCGGTGGCGCGGGCTTTCTCGCCCGGGATTATCCGAACGCCGACGTCTACGTCCACCCCATCGGGACCGACCATATGGCCGACCCCTCGCGACTGGTTGCGGGGACGAAAGCAGCCGTCGGCGAGCAGTGGCAATACTACGTCGAACCAGAACCCATTCCGGACGAGCGGATCGTCGAAATCGAAGACGGCGACGTCATCGACCTCGGCACTCACGAACTGCGCGTTCACGCGGCACCGGGCCACGCGCCACATCAGGTGGTCTTCGAGGACCCCGACAACGACGCGGTCTTCGTCGCCGACGCCGCCGGGATCTGGGTGCCCGAACTCGAGGAAATCCGGGTGACATCGCCACCCTCGAACTTCGACTTCGAGCAGTGTCTCGCGGACCTGGAGACGCTCGAGGCGCTCGATCCCGACGTGCTCTGCTATCCCCATTTTGGCCCCCGATTCGTCGGCGACGACGTCGAAGCGGCCCTCGAGGAGTACGCGACCGTCCTCGAGGAGTGGGTTGACGCGGTCGCACAGAAACGAGACGAACTCGCGGACGACGAGGCGGTCATCGAGCAGTTCGCCGCGACGACCGACATGGCCGATGTCTGGGGCGAAGAGAAAGCCAGCGAGGAGGCCAAACTGAACACCCGTGGTGTTCTGGGCTATCTCGAGCACCGGGAGTAATCGTCGCCGCAGTGGGCGGGGTGGGTTGCACCGCCTCGAGTGACGCTGTCGAATCGATTCCTGCCGGTCAGTGAATAAACGTGTCAACACCTGCCAACTGTTTCATCACGTTTTATCTCCATGGGTGACATTCCCACTCGGTATGGGCTGGCGGGACGCCGAACGAGAGTACGTGGACGCGGTCATCGGAGACACCCCGCTCGGGCAGCTGTTCGAAGACGCCGCCGCGCGCAACGCGAATCGGCCGGCACAGCAGTACAAAGGCGGTGTCTACGAGCGATCGCTGACCGGCTCTGCATTGCCCGCTGCGACACCCGGCGAGTTCCGCCCGATCTCGTATGCCGAGATGCGTACGATCGTCCGCCGGCTCTCGGCCGGCTTTCGCACGCTTGGCGTCGAGCGCGACGATCGGATCGCCATCTTCTCGGCAACGCGCATGGAGTGGGCACAGTCGGATTTCTCCCTGCTGTCGGCCGGCGCAGTCGTCACGACCGTCTACACGGGTTCCTCGTCCGATCAGGTTCGCTACCTGCTCGATGACCCCGACGCCGACGGCGTCGTCGTCGAGAACGAAACCCTGCTCGAGCGGGTTCTCGCCGTCGAGGACGACCTCGACCTCGAGTTTCTCGTCTCGATCGACGCCCTCGAGGGCTACGACGACCGCGACGACATCCTGACGCTCGGAGAGGTCTACGACCGCGGTGAGGCGACCTTCGATCGCGAGGCCTACGAGACACGCCTTGCGGAGACGGGCCTCGACGACCTGGCGAGTCTGATCTATACGAGCGGGACGACGGGCCAGCCCAAAGGCGTCCAGCTGACCCACGGGAACTTCCGGGCGAACGTCAACGGAGTTCGGAAACGCTTCGGGCCACGACCGGACAAAGCCGACGACGTCCCCACGCTCGACGAGGAGTCGGTGGCCGTGTCGTACCTCCCGCTGGCACACGTCTTCGAGCGGACCGCCGGCCACTTCGTGCCGTTTGCAAGCGGGGCCTGTGTCGCCTACGCGGAGCGTCCGGACACGCTCCAGGAGGATTTCAGCGCCGTCGAACCGTCGATGGCGACGAGCGTTCCACGTGTCTACGAGACGATCTACGACACGATTCGCGAGGAGGCGAGCGACTCGAGCGCCAAAGCGCGCCTGTTCGAGTGGGCGACCGACGTCGGCGTTGCACACCAGCAGGCCGACTCACCGGGACCGCTTCTGAGTGCCAAACAGGCGATCGCCGACAAACTGGTCTTTTCGTCGGTTCGGGACGCACTCGGTGGCAACCTCGAGTTGCTGATCAGCGGCGGCGGCAGCCTCTCGGCGGAGCTCTGTCAGCTCTATCACGCGATGGGACTGCCCATCTACGAGGGCTACGGATTGACCGAGACCGCACCAGTCGTCTCGACGAACCCACCGGAAGCCGTAAAAATCGGGACGATCGGATCGCCGCTGTCGAACGTCGAAGTGCGCGTCGACGAGACCGTCGTCGATCAGGCGGCGTTTGCGGACGATCCCGGCACAGTCGGCGAACTCCTCGTGTGCGGGCCAAACGTCACGCAGGGCTACTGGAACGACCCTGCCGCGACACGGCGTGCGTTTACCGATGACGCTCCCGAGCGGGGCACAGCACTCGAGTCAACGAACCGCTCGAGCGGCCAGCCCTCTCAGGACGACGACGCTGCCGGAAAGCCAGCCGACGCGTCCACCGGTCGGTGGTTCCGAACCGGCGACGTAATCCACATCCGTCCCGATGGCTACCTCGAGTTTCGCGATCGACTCAAACAGCTCATCGTCCTCTCGACGGGGAAAAACGTCGCTCCTGGGCCGCTCGAGGACGCCTTCGCCGCCAGTGAGGTCGTCGACCAGGCGATGGTCGTCGGCGACGGAGAGAAGTTCGTCGGGGCGTTGCTGGTGCCGAACGAGGCACACATTCGGTCGTGGGCCGAGCGGGAGGGGATCGACTTGCCCGACGAGTCACAGCCACTGTGTGACGACGAGCGCGTTCGCGCGTACGTCCAACGGGAGGTCGATCGGATCAATTCGGATTTCCAACCACACGAGACGATCAAACGGTTCGAACTCGTCCCCCGGGAATTCACCGAGGAAAACGATATGCTCACGCCGACGATGAAAAAGAAACGCCGAGTCATTATGGACCGGTTCGGGGACCGAATCGACCGACTGTACGCGAGTGCGTGACCGGCTGCCGTCGCGCGATCGGCTGCCGTCCGACACGCGGCGACTGTCTCGCCGTATCTGTGTTCCACCGTGTCTCACAGGAGTTATCCTATTTGAGTGTCTTCGTTGAAACGAATGGATAGCGCTGACGTATCGGTCTCCCGACTGGCCGCGGCCCGGCAGCAAGAGCCATGAGTGCGGCAGGTGGCGGTAACCTGCTCGTTCTCGTCGCCGTTATCGTCGGGCTCGGCGTCGTTTCACAGCTTCTCTCAGCGAAGTTTCGAGTGCCGAGTGTCCTCTTTCTTATCGTCGCTGGCGTCGCCATCGGTCCGGAGGGGATCGGCGTCCTGTCGGTCGAGTCGTTCGGCGGGGGCAGCGGGCTCTCGACGATCGTCGGACTGAGCGTCGCGATCATCGTTTTCGAGGGTGCGTTCCACCTCAAGATCAGCAAGATCAGGAAAGCACCAGCAGCCGTGTTGCGACTGACGACGATCGGCGCAGCGATCGCGCTTGTGGGGACTGCCGCCTCGGTTCGCTTTTTCCTCGAGGCCCAGTGGGATATCGCACTGCTGATCGGCGCACTGCTGGTCGCGACCGGACCGACGGTCGTCACGCCGATCCTGAAAGTCGTCCCCGTCCGCGATCGGGTCGCAGCGACCCTCGAGACGGAGGGGATCGTCAACGACGTGACGGCGGCGATTCTGGCGGTCGTGCTGTTCAAGGCGATGACCGTCCGGGAACTGACCCCCGATGTCTACCTCCAGCTGTTCGCCGAGCGACTGGGAACGGGACTGCTCGTCGGCGTCGTGATCGCGACGATTGTCTGGGCACTACTGCAGTACGTCGATCTCTCTCCCGATAACGCGCCACAGAACGCGCGATTGCTCACGCTCGCGGGGGCGATCGTCGCCTTCGGTGCGGCTGACTACGTCTTCTCCGAGGCGGGCGTTGCGGCCGCGGCGACGGCCGGGCTCATGCTCGGCAACGCCAACCTCCCCTACGAGGAGGACATCGAGGCGTTCAAAGGCGACATCACCCTCCTCGTCCTTTCGTTCGTCTTTATCACGCTCGCTGCGTTGCTCGAGTTCGACCAACTGTTCGCACTCGGGCTCGGTGGTGTGGCCGTCGTCGTCGCCGTGATGTTCGTCCTGCGGCCGCTACTGGTTTTCCTCTCGACACGGGGGGATCGGTTTACGTTCCGTGAGACGCTCTTTATGAGCTTCGTCGGACCACGCGGGATCATTCCCGCCTCGGTCGCGACGCTGTTTGCGATCCGACTGCAGACCCCCGAGGCCCCGACGAACCCGGCTGGTGCGGATCTGCTCGTTGGGACGGTCTTTCTCGTCATCCTCGTGACGGTCGTCTTGGAGGGTGGGTTTGCCAGACAGATCGCAGAACAACTCGACGTGATACCAATGCGTGTACTCATCATCGGCGGCGGCCGTGTCGGTCGCTCGCTGGCAGAACGACTCGAAGCGCGCGGTGAAAACGTGGTCCTGATCGAAGACGATCGGTCGACCCTCAAAGAACTTCGCAACGACGGCTTTACTGCTCGCGAGGGCGACGGGACCGACATCGACGTGTTGCAGGGGTCAGGTGCGGAGAACGCACGCACCGTCATTGCAGCGACCGGCAACGACGACGTCAACCTCCTCGTGGCACAGCTCGCCCGGTCGAAATTCGACGTCGAGACGGTCATCGCCCGGGCGAACAACCCCTCGAACGTCGACGCCTTCGAAGAGCTCGACGTCGAGACGATCTCGGCTGCCGAGTCGACCGCGTGGGCGATCGACAACGTGATCGAACGTCCCGCGCTCTCGAACTGGATGTCCGAACTCGGCCGGTCGGGCGACGTTCAGGAGATCGAAGTCACCGACGAGAACCTCGTCGGAAAACGGGTCGTCGATGTCGGGGACCAACTCCCCAGCGGCGTCCTCATCGCACTTGTGAGCCGGAACGGGACCAACGAGGTTCCGTCAGCCGATGTCGAACTGCAGAAAGGCGATCACATCACGCTCATCGGCCGGACCGACGCGGTCCGTGAGGCCATCGAGCAGTGTGGCAAGCCCGTCTAATCGCACTCGAGGGCGAACGAAGGGGTAATCGGGCTGCTGTCACTGGCCCCCGATGCACTCACAGACGGGGGGTGTCGGTATTCACCGACGGGAGTCCGTCTGACGACCTGCATAACCGACACCGTTTTGCACCAGTATCCATCAGTGTGGTAGTATGAACCACGCACGGGGCCCATTGTGTTCGATCGACGTGGGCGAACGCACGGCTGAGTCCGTCCCGATCGACGACATCCTCGAGTCATCGATCGGCGGCCGGGCACTCGGGACGCGACTCGCCCACGACCGGATCCCGTTCGACGCCGATCCACTGGGGCCGGACAATCGGCTCTACTTCGCGACGGGGCCACTCCAGCACTCGACAATGAGTTTTACCGGCCGAATGTCGGCGACCGGCGTCTCGCCGCTGACCGACGGGCTGCTCTCGTCGAACGCCGGTGGCTTCCTCTCGCGGAACTTCACCGGGACGGGCTACAGCGCCGTCGAGATTACCGGCGCGAGCGATGAGGTCGTGATCGTCCACGTGACTGACGAGGTCGACGAGTCACACTCGTCGGGCAGTGAGACGGCGTCTCGCCCGCGTGTCGAGTTCGAACCGGTCCCCGAGCTCGCCGAGGCGACCGTCCCCGAAACCTGTGCGTACATCGAAGACGAACACGGCCTCGGCTCGGAGCACACCGTCGTCATCGGCCCAGCCGGCGAAAACGAGGTTCGGTTCGCCTCGATCATGACCTCCGAAGAGCGCGCGTTCGGGCGCGGTGGGCTCGGCGCGGTGCTGGGCGCGAAAGGCGTCAAGGCGATCACGTTCGACGGCGACTCGACCCGCGAGGTCGAGCTTCCGCCGCTGCAGATGGAGATCCACGGCGAGGCCGCCCAGTCCGAGAACCCGATGAAAGCCCAGGGAACTACCTCGGTCACGGAGTACGCGAACATGGTCGAAGCCCTGCCGACCCGATACTTTTCGGAGCGTTCCTTCGAGGGAATCGAGGGCGTCAGCGGCGACCGCGTCGAGGAAAAAAAGTACAAGAAAGGCACCTGCTCGTCGTGTGCCTTTGCCTGCAAACTGCCGACCAGAGACGAGGAGTCGGGCCTCGAGACCGAGGGCCCCGAGTACGAGACGCTGATGGCCTTCGGCCCGAACTCGGGCGTCGACGACATCGTCGACGTGATGCAATCGAACAAGCTGTGTGACGAACTCGGGCTCGACACGATTTCCGCGGGCGACACCGTCGCAGCCTACCTCGACAGCGTTGACGAGTTCGGCAACGCCGCGTTGATCCACGACCTCGTGGAGCAAATCGCCTACCGCGAGGGCGTCGGCGACCTGCTCGCGGAGGGTATCGACCGGGTTCACGACGAGTTAGGCGTCGAGAACTGGACCGCCAAGGGCATGGAGTTCCCCGCCCACGACGGCCGCACCCTGAACGGCCAGGGCCTGGCCTTCGCCACCTCGAATCGCGGTGCTGACCACATGTACGCCGAGTTCTACCCCTACGAGTACCCGCTGGTCGACGCCGACGACGCCTTCGACAAGGCCGGGCTCGAGGGGAAACCACCGAAAGTCGTCGAACTCGAGAACGTGAACGTAATCAAAGACAGCGCCGTCCTCTGTAAGTTCTCGCGGGACTTCATTACCGAAGAACGCCTCGAGACGCTGCTCGACGCGGACTACGACGAGTTGCTCGCCATTGGCGGAGAGATCGTCTCGCTCGAACGCCACTTCAACAACCAGCGCGGCTTCGACCGCGAGGACGACGCGGTGCCCTACGAGATTCCCGACTTCGAGCAGGGCCTCGAGGAGTACTACGACGAACGCGGCTGGAACGACGACGGGACGGTTCCCGACGCGGCACTCGAGGGGAGTACAGACATCGTCGCCGACGACTGATCTCAGCGACCCGACGCGAGTCGTTGCGTTCTGTCACTTCCTGCGCCCAGCATCGTCGCTGTCGTCCTCGAGGTCGTCTGCCGTGAGCCGGTTGTCACCGCGAGACGGCAGCGAGGTGTCGTCGGCCCGCGACGGGTGGATGTTGACGTTGTTTCCCCGATAAGGGTCCGTTTCGGGGTCGTAGGACAGCTCGCTGCGCTCGAAGAGGTAGATGAAAAAGCCGATCACCGGAACGAAAAACGTCAGTGCAGCCCACTTCTTCGGTGGCTCGAGGCCAACCCGCCCGGCGTCGTAGTAGGCGACGGCGGTCAGGCCCAGATGCCAGACGAGCGGAATCCCCACGAGTATCGCCAGCAACAGCCGTTGCATACGCGTGCTGATGCGCTCGAGCTACCTAAATCGCCGGTTGCCCGATCGCGAATCTCAGTTGACCTCGAACTCGATCGCAGCCCCTTGTCCAAAGCCAACACACAGCGTCGCCAACCCGAGACCGCCGCCACGTTTCTGGAGTTCGTTGATCAGCGTGACGGGCAGACGGGCACCCGAAGCCCCCAGCGGGTGGCCGATCGCGATCGCGCCGCCGTTGACGTTGAAGATTTCGGGGTCGATACCCAGTTCGTCACGCGAGTACAGCGCCTGGCTGGCGAAGGCCTCGTTGAGTTCCACGAGGTCGTAGTCGTCGATGTCGCGGCCGTTGCGCTCGAGCAGGCCCCGCGTCGCCGGAACCGGGCCGATCCCCATCACGGTGGGGTCCACGCCGGCGACGTTGTTCATGCCGACCTCGGCCATGATCTCGAGGTCGTGCTCGTCGGCGAAGGCCTTGCTCGTGACGAGCAGGGCGGCTGCGCCGTCGGAGATCTGGGAGGCGTTACCGGGAGTAACCATGCCATCGGATTTGAAAACGGTCGGCAACTCGGCGAGTTTCTCGGGGGTGGTGCCGGGCCGGAGCCCCTCGTCTTCGGTGACGGTGCCGTCATCATCGACGGCTTCGCCGTCTGCTCGTTGCGTCTCCGACGCAACGCTGGTGTCGATCGGGACGAGCTCGTCGTCGAAGCGGCCCGATTCGGTGGCGTCGACCGCGCGCTGCTGGCTGCGGGCGGCGTACTCGTCCTGTTGCTCGCGGCTGATGTCGTGCTCCTCGGCGACTTTTTCGGCGGTCATCCCCATCTGGAGTTCACCGATATTGTACAGTTCGGCCAGCCGCGGGTGGACACTGCCCATGTTCTCGCCCATCGGGACGCGACTCATGTTCTCGACGCCGCCGGCGATGATGGCGTCGCGGTTGCCGGCCGCGATGGCGTCGGACGCCGAGATGATCGCTTGCATCGAGGAGGCACACCACCGGTTGATCGTCGCTGCCGGAACGTCTTCGCCCAGTTCCGAGAGCAAGGCAATGACGCGAGCGACGTTGTTCCCCTGCTCGCCACGTTGCTGTGCACAGCCCCACATCAGGTCGTCGATCTCGGCACCCGAGAGGCCTGTTTCCGCGAGGATTTCGTCGATCAGCGGGACCGAGAGGTCTTCGCTGCGAACGTCAGCGAACACCCCGTCTTCTTTTCCTTGGGGCGTTCGGACTGCCTTCACGACGACTGGCGTCTGTGTCATGTCCTACCGAATGCCGTACACGGCCTTAAATCCGGTCGAACTCGCGTTCATACGCGAGCCGTTTACGGCCAGTGAACCCCTCGGTGGGTCGATTTCGACCGCGATCGGTCGCGGATCGCTGTCGTCCGATGAGCGGACTCGCTCGAGAACAACCCTTATCTCGGATTGTTGGGAATACGCCGACATGGACGAGGACGGAGCGAACGCCGCTCGAGTCGATGGCGACACGGAATCGGGAGCCGACGACGCGGGAGCCGACGACACCGGCGGTCCCGACGCGACCGGCGACGCATCGATGCCGGGCGTCCCGGACCCCGATCCGCAGGAAAACGACGTGCCCGATGATGTCCAGAAGTATGCCCGCTTCAAGAAGATGGACGGCGCACAGTACGACCGGGTCAACGATTTCCTGCGGGATCGCACCTACATCACCGCCCGCGAGTGGGCGATCGCCCGGCTCTGTTCTGACTTCCGGACCGAGACCGGCGTCGAGATGACCAAAATCGGCGAGAACCTGCCCGACCTCGTCCCCTTCATGACCGACACCTATACGCCACAGGCGGTCAACCAGGCCCGTGCCTCCTTCGAAGAGAAGGTCCGGATGGCCGGCGCAACGTTCCTCTACGGCGCGATGTGTGATTTCTTCACCGCCGAGGAACTCGACGACGTGATGTACGAAGCCACCGAGGTCGCCAAATTCCTGCTGGAAGTCGAGGGCGTCGACCTCTCGGTCGAAGACGAACTCGAGGCCGAAGAGCGCATCTCGAGCGTCATGCGCGAGGTACGCGAAGCCAGCGCGGAACTCAGGGCAGAAGACGTCGCCGGGACCGACGAGTAGGCGCTGTTTCGCCCATCGACGCGGTCGCACTCGAGGGACTCACTCGAAGACGACCGGCTCCTGGTAGATGGCCGTCCGTGACGCCCTGTCGGTTTCGGAACGCTTGAGAGCCGCTGTCGGCAACAGTATCCGTGCCCCGCGCTCGCCTCTTTGGGTCCCTCTGTGGCCTCGTCTTTCTCCTCAATCTCGCCAGAATCGTCTTTGCACCGCTGCTGGACGTGTTCATCACCGAGTTTGCCATCGGGGAGGCGACCGCCGGACTCATCGCGACGCTCGTCTGGGTCGGAAGCGCGTCCCTTCGGCTTCCGACCGGGTGGGTGCTCACGAAAGTCCCGCGACACCGCGTCGTCGTCGCCTCGGGTGTCGTACTCACGGCGTCTTCGGCCTTTGCCGCGACCGCGACGACGGTGCCACATCTCATGGCCGGGGCCTTTCTCATGGGCGTCGCCTCTGGCGTCTACTTCGTCTCGGCGAATCCGCTGCTGAGCGAACTCTATCCGTCCCGCGTTGGCCGCGTCATGGGCATCCACGGGGCGGCCAGCCAGCTCGCTGCGGTGATCGCCGCGCCGTTCGTCGCGCTCTCCGTGCTCGTCGACTGGCGGCTCTCGCTGTGGGTGATCGCCGGCGGCGCGGCGCTTGGCACGGCCTACACCTGGCTCGCTGCGAAGGGGACCGAGATGCCGACGGCGGGACGTGCAGATCGCGAGTTCGTCGCCGGTGCACTCTCTGAGTGGCGCATCATCGTCACCGCGCTGGCACTCGTCGGCGCCGCCGTGTTCGTCTGGCAGGGCGTGTTCAACTTCTACGAACTCTACATGCAATCGAAGGGGCTCTCCGACCGAACGGCAGGCACGATGCTCACGCTCGTCTTCGCCGCCGGCGTGCCGGCGTTTTACGTCGGCGGCGATCTGGCCGACCGATTCCCGCACGTCCCCTATCTGCTCGGCATCGTCGGGACGTTCGCCGCGTGTCTGGTCGCGTTGACCCTCGTTGAGAGCCTGCTTGCGCTGGTTGCGGTCACTGCCCTTCTCGGCTTCGTCGTCCACGCACTGTTCCCAGCCGCGGACACGTACCTCCTCGATACGCTCCCCGATTCGACGCGTGGCAGCGCCTACGCCGTGTTCAGCTCCGTCTGGATGCTGACCCAGTCGCTTGGCTCTTGGGTCGTCGGGCTGATCCTCGAGCGCGGCTATGCCTACGACGCGGTGTTCGCCATCGCCGCACTCTGCCTCGGTGCCACGATCGTCGTCCTCGCTGTGCTCGAGCGGGCCGGCCGGCTGCCGAGTTGAGGGTGCTCAACCATCCGTTTCGGGACCGGATCGCAGATCGATAGCGAACGCGATACAGCTGCAGCGACAGCTGGGGCCAATTGCACTCGCTCACCGGCAACGGTTCGATCGCTGTCGCTCAAGGACATCTCGAGACACGTTGCAAGGGCTGGGATTTGAACTACGCGAAGACGGTTGCTCTCGCTTCGCTCGAGCGCTGCGAATTCTCTCGTTCAAATCCCGCGTCTCGCAGACACGACTCTCACTGTCGTTCGAGTCGGTATGCGAGGGCTGGGATTTGAACCCAGGGACCCCTACGGGAGCGGGTCTTAAGCCCACCGCCGTTGGCCTGCTTGGCTACCCTCGCACAGAAGGCAGTCAGTCGTTGTCCCGGGGTGGGGATGTGCGTTTCGGTGTGCGCTCGAGCCGAGATTTACCAGTCGACGCTCAATGTACCGTCGCCGTGAGGATCGGGCGCGATCTCCTCGTCGGTGCGACGGTCGACGACGTGGATACAGCCGTCGTCTTTCTTCGCTGGACAGACCTCTGCGGCACGGACGTTGTGCTCGAGGTCCTCTTCGCCGAAGAAGTATTCCTCCGGTTGGGCCATGCCCGAGGCGATCGACATCTCCCAGTTGGCGCTGACTTCGGCACACTTCCCCGCGCCGAAGCACTTGTTGGCCTCGAAGATGATCTTGTAGGGCTTCTCTTCGACCGGCGGTGCGTCGCTCGAGCCGACGTCGCTGGCGCGTTGAATACCGTCGTCGCTCATGTGTCTCCCTTCGAGCGAGTGGCCTTTCGCGTTACGGTTGGTCCGAATGAGAGCGACGACCTACGCCGAGACCTCGGCTTTCGGCTCCGGTAAGTCGTAGGTGACGCCGGTCAGCTCGCTCGAGACGGTCCATAACCGACGGGCCGTTTCTTCGTCGTAGGACTGCTTCGAGGAGGCCTGGCGTTCAGGTGTCCCGCGCATGTTCATGAATCCGCCGGGGCCGTAGTACGCGCCACCCTCGGCTTCGGGCGCGGTCGCGGCGTACAGCGTCGGGAGTGCACCCATGGCGGCCGACTGGGCAAGGGCCGTGTTCATGACCCACATCGTGGCCTTCCGGAGGCGGCTGCCGCGCTGTTCGGGGCCGCGAAACTGCAACTGCGTGTTCGCGTAGCCCGGATGGACGGCGATGCTCTTGGCGTTCGCAGCCGCTGTGAGCAGCCGTCGCTCGAGTTCGTACGCGAACAACACGTTCGCCAGTTTCGACTGGGCGTAAGCGTCCCACGGGTCGTAGGACTGCTCGTGCTGGAGATCGTCGAAATCGATCTCGCCACGCTCGTGGATGCCGCTCGAGACGGTGACGATCCGCGACTCGGACGCGTCGTGGGGGTGGAGGTTCTCGAGCAGCAGCCCGGTAAGCGCGAAATGACTGAGGTGATTGACGCCGAACTGGGTCTCGAAGCCGTCTACCGTTTCCGAGCGCGGGATCGCCATGACACCAGCGTTGTTGATCAGAACGTCGAGATCCGCGTCGCCGAGTTGGTCGGCGAACGCGTGGATCGACTCGAGATCGCCCAGATCGCACACCTCGGGACGCAGGTCGGCGTCGGGGATGTCCTCGCGAATCTCGTTTGCCGCCTCCGCGCCGCGATCGACGCTTCGGCAAGCCATAATCACCGTCGCGCCGTTGCGTGCGAGTTCCCGGGTCGCCTCGAGGCCGATGCCGCTGTTCGCGCCCGTGACGACGATTCGGCGGCCCTCCTGGTGGGGAATGTCGTCGGTCGTCCAGCCCATACGCGCGGTATGCTACCGCGGACCTAAAGACGTGTGCCAACTATCTCCCTCGGTGCGCGCGGCTTCGGCGGGTTGAACGGCCCGCCGACGGTTATTCCAGCGACAAAACAGCGGGTTCGGCAGTTACTCGTAGTCGACCGAGACGGACTCGAGGACGACGTCTTCTCGCGGACGGTCGTTGGCGTCGGTGTCGACGCTGCCGATCTCGTGGACGACATCCATTCCATCAGTGACCTTGCCGAAGACGGCGTGGCGGCCGTCGAGGTGGGGCTGGGCGTCGAGCGTGATGAAGAACTGCGAGCCGTTGGTGTCGGGCCCGGAGTTGGCCATGCTCAGGATGCCCTCGTCGTCGTGGCGCAGTTCGTCGTGGAACTCGTCGTCGAACTCATAGCCGGGGCCGCCGCGGCCGGTTTCGGTCGGGTCGCCGCCCTGAATCATGAAGTCCTCGATGACGCGGTGGAAGGCAACGTCGTCGTACAGCGGTTCGCCTTCGATTTCCTCGCCGGTCTCGGGATCGGTCCAGGTCTTGCCGCCGGTCGCGAGGCCGACGAAGTTGTCGACGGTCCGCGGTGCGCGTTCGTCGTAGAGTTCGACCTCGATGTCGCCTTCGTTCGTGTGCAGGGTCGCAGTAACGTCTCCCATACGTCGGGGTCGACGGGACGACTGAAAACGATAGTGGTCTCGCGTCGCGGTCACTGCTCCAATAGCTGTGAGCCCCGGTCGACTGATACGGTCTGCTGTAACTGTGTACCGGTGCAACCGCGACCGTCCTGCGGTTGCACCGGCACTGATTGACAGGAGTCCGTCTAAGAGCAGATTGGAAGCGTTCCGGCCCGGACTGCGGCCGCAAGTACATACCGCCGGCCGTGGAACGACCCGCCATGAGCGATGGCACGCACACAGCGGCGGAGGTCACGCTCGATCGATTGCCGTCGGGCGTGGAACTGACGACGACGGTCCACACCTATCGGGGCGGCAAGCCAGGACCGACGCTGTACGTGCAGGCGGCCCAGCACGGCCGCGAGATAAACGGGACGGAACTGCTCCGCCGGTTTCACGAGCGCCTGCCGCTCGAGTCGCTGTCGGGGACCGTAATCGCCGTCCCCGTCGCGAACCCGCTGACGTTCGATCGGGTCTCCTACACGACACCGGAGCCGTTCGACAGTGTCAACCCGAACATGAACCGAGTCTGGCCGGGCGACGCCGACGGCAGTCTCCACCAGCGCATGGCCGCCCGCCTCTGGGAGTACGTCACGGCAGCTGACGCCGTCGTCGATCTCCATACGGGCAGCCCCGACATGCTCCCCCACGTCGTCTACAGCGCAGGCGACGACCGATCCCGGTCGCTTGCCGAAGCCTTCGGGACCGATCTCCTGCTGGCTGAACGGGCCGGCGACGACGCGCCGGACGCGTGGTCCCAGCGTGATTTCGACGGCAAGCTCCGTGTCACCGCCGCTGCCGAGGGGATCCCCGCGATCACGCCCGAACTCGCCCACAACAAGCAGATCCTCGAGGAAGTCGTCATGGACGGCGTCACGGGCTTGCTCGATGTCTGTCGTCAGTTCGATCTCCTTCCCGGCGCGGTGCCCGAACGTGAGCAGACTGTCGCCCACAATCACGCCGGACAGATCACTGCCACCGAGTCCGGACTGTTTCGACCGAATCCGACACTCGAGGTGGGCGACGTGATCGAGGCGGGGACGCCGATCGGGACGGTCTTTCAGCCGACGACGTACGAATCGCTCCACGAGCCATGCGTCGGCCGCGATGGCCTGCTCTATGCACTCACTCGAGAAGCGACGGTGACTGCTGGCGACCAACTCGCGAGCGTGGCGGTAGCCGACGACGAGCATTTGATCGCGTAATCGGCGGTATCAATCACTCCTCGAGAGATCGACTGTCGCCGAACCGGTTAGCAGCGTCTTATCTGTGGCCGTCCGCGCCTCGAGTGTCGTCTCGACCGTTCCATCATCGGGATCGATCTCGGCGACTTCGCCCGTCGCAACGACGGTGTCGCCGGGGAAGACCCGCGACCGAAATCGGACATCGAAACGTGTGATGTCTCGCAGATCGAACCAGCGGGTGACGACACGGGAGGTGATGCCGGCGGTTAACATCCCCTGCCCGAAGACGCGCTCATTGCCCGCAGCCGTCGCGTACGGCTCGTCGTAGTGGATCGGATTGAAGTCGCCGCTCGCGCCCGCGTACCTGACGAAGTGCCGACGCTCGAGGTCGTTGACGACGACCGTCGGGCCGCTCTCGCCGACCGCGAGTCCGCCGAGTTCGTGGACTCGCTCGAACCCGTCGCCGGTCGGTGACGGAACGTCGCTGTCGGCTGTGACGGCTCCACCGTTTGGCTCGGCCGTGTCGTCCGCTGTGTGCTCATCGGCAACCGCGCTCTCCGTCTCGAGCATGGTGGTCCGCTCGGTGAGCACGCGGTCGTCGTGCTGATCGCTGTACTCGGTCTCGAGGTGAGCGACGGTCATCGTCCCCGCACGGCCCCCTTCGCGCTGGAAGACGTCCGTGAGGGTGGACGTTCCCTCGAGCACGTCGCCGACGAACAGCGGGCGCTCGTACTCGTGGCACTGTTCGCCGTGGAGGACGTACTCTGGTTGGAAGCCGAGGTCGAAGCCGGTGCCCTCGATGCCCTCGGGCGTGTATCGCGGAAACCGGCTGACCTGGCCGTAAGTCAGTGGCGCGGGCACGCGGTCGTAGCCCCGCGTTGCAGCGGCCGCTGTGTCGCGAAACACTGGGTCATTAGACGTGATCGCGCGTGCAAACTCCGCGACCTTGCCGGCCTCGAGACGAAACGCCTCGGTGGTGACCCGCGAGTCACCGACCATCGCCTCGAGTTCCGCGAGTGACTTAGTCGGCATTGTGCTGTCCCTCGGCCGTTTGACCGGTCGTCGTCGGCAGTCGTTCCGTCGTGGCGCGGTGCGTGTCGGGACCGTCCTGTCCGCGTCTCATTGTCACCACGGTTTGCGGACGGCTGACATAACAGTATTCCCGGTCGCGGCTGCTCGGACGAAGTCGTTACTCGAGGCCGCTCGAGTGAGTCAGCGAGTTAGCGGATGACGCCCGCATCGCGCAGCTCGGCTCGCTGTGTCTCGTCGTAGCCCACCGACGCGAGTAGTTCGTCGGTGTGCTCGCCGTGGTCTGGGAGCGACTCGTCGTCGCTTTCGGGTGCGTCCGGTCCCGCTGCCGGAAACCCGACTCGTGGCGGTGCATCGTCCGGTCGCTCGACCAGTCCGCGGGCTTCGAACTGTGGGTGCTCCAGGGCTTCGGCTGGCGTATACACCGGGCCGACGACCGTCTCGTCGCTCAGCGTCTCGAGCCACTCGTCTCGCGACCGACTCGCGAACAGGGCCTCGAGTTCCTCGCGGATCGCTTCCAGTTCGGCCGGGTCGTCGCTGCCGTGGACATCCAGCAGGTCCTCGCGGCCGACTTCCTCACAGAACGTGGTCCAGAACTTCTCCTCGAGTGCCGCGAACGTCACGTATCGGCCGTCTTCGGTCTCGTAGATATCGTACCAGGGCACCGCGCCGGTGAGTGGCGTCTCGCCGGGGCGGGGATCGTCGCCGGTCAGCGCTTCGTAGGAGAGTGCCTGCGAGAAGGAGGCGACCACGTCGGTCATGGCGATATCGATGTACTCCCCGCCGTTGCCGAGTTCGCGCGAGAGCAGGCCGCCGACGATGCTGAACGCTGCGAACAGACCGCCGCCGAAGTCGCTGATCTGGTAGCCCGGAATTTGCGGCGGTGCCGACTCGTCTTCCCGGGTCATATCGAGCAGTCCGGAAACGCCGACGTAGTTGAGGTCGTGGCCTGCACGGTCCGCGTACGGGCCGGTTTGACCGTAGCCCGACAGCGAACAGTAGACCAGCTCGTCGTTGTACTCGGTCAGCGTCTCGTAGTCGACCTCGAGGCGGTCGGCGACGCCCGGTCGGAACCCCTCAAAGACGACGTCGGCTGTCTCGACCAGCCGGTAGAATGCGGTTCGGCCCTCTGAGGATTTGAGATCGAGTGCGATGCTTTGCTTGCCGCGATTGACGTTGTCGAACAGCGCGCCGACGTCGCGGTCGGTCATCGGCGGCATGTGCCGGGCGTAGTCGCCCGTTCTGGTGTCCTCGACCTTTATCACGTCGGCACCTGCGTCGGCGAGCAATTGCGTCGCGTACGGCCCCGGAAGGAGGCGGGTCAGATCGAGGATCTGAATCGAATCGAGTTGCATGTGCTCACGTGCCGGGCCGTTCGTAAAAGATTACTGTCGTTTTTCGCCTCGTGGTGGGACACAGTGATAGCAGACCGTCGCAGTCGACACCGAACGAACCGCGATTCGAAAACAGTGGAAATTGCCCGGTTTCGTCGACCGCTCAGTACGCCTGTAGCTCCTCGAGGACGGCCTGTGCGCTGCCGTCGGCGATGACCTCGCGGGCCTGCTCGAGGCCGGCTTCCAAGCTGTCGACGTCCTGGCGGGCGTACATCCGGAACGCACCGTTGAGCGCGATCGCGTCGGCGAAGTGGTCGTCGCGCTCGCCGGCGAGGACGGCTTCGGTGATCGCTGCGGAGTCGGCTGCCATGTTGTCGACGGCGAGATCGTCGCGTTCCATCTCCATGCCGTACTCGGCGGTTTCGATCTCGTAGTCGTCGAAGGACTCCTCGCCGTCGGCTCCCGCTTCGTCCCACTCGGCGACCTTCGTGTAGCCGGGGCGGATGTCGTCGTAGCCTTCCATCCCCTGGAAGAAGATCGCCCGGGAGTAGTCGAGTTGGTCGCTTTCTTTGATGAGATCGGTCAGTTTCTTCGCGAACGCGAGGTGGTAGAACGAGCCCAGGTGCACGTCGGCGTTCGCCGGGTTGGCGACGGTCTCGATCGTGTTGACGAAGGTTCGGACGCCCATCTCGTCGCGACGCTCGAAGAGATCGTGGATACCGGGATTGAACGCGGGCTGATAGTAGAAGCCGAAGCCGGTCTCGTCGACCATGTCGGCGCTTTCCGTTGGCTCGAGTTCGGTTCGGATGCCGAGTTCGTCGAGGACGTGTTTGTACGCCGTAGCCTTCTGGGAGGGGACGTAGTCGCCGGAGTGGACGACGACCGGCGTGCCCGCGGCGGCGGCGACGACGCCGGCACCGACGCCGAGGATGGCGGACGTGTCCTTCCCGTCGTAGTTCGCGCCGCAGTCGACCGGATCACACTCGGGCTCGGCGGTCACGACCGACTCCTCGCGCATGACATCGGTGTAGGCCGACAGCTCCGCGGGGTTGTTGCGCTTCCAGCGGTTGGCCAGCCAGAACGCACCGAGGGTGGTGTCCTCGGGCTCGCCCGCCAGAATCCGCTGGAACGCCTCGCGAGCCTGGTCGTGGCTCATGTCGTCGGCCGACTTGGGACCCGAACCGATGACCTCCGTCATCAGGCGTTTCAACGGCCATTCGCCGAACGTCTGGGATGCCTTCGCCATGTGCGGCCGTTGGAACGGACGGCGCAAAAACCCCCCGTTTCCTGCATCCTGCCGGGAAACAGTCCGTGAACACCTGCTCACGTCTCCGCCGTGTCTCGGGTGTTCGTGGTGTATATATTCGGCCAGCAGCGGGGCCGTCTCCTGCGAACCCACTGGCACTGTCGACGACCGAGGAGTCCCGAAACCAATACAGGGGCCGTCTCCCTAGAACGGCCAATGAGCACCCTGTCGGGGAACTGGCGTGAGGCCATCGACGACGTGGACGCAGCGCTGATCGACGGCTACCAGAGCGGCTTCCCGGTCGAGGAACGGCCGTTCCGTCAGCTCGCTGCCGACCTCGAGATCGACGAGTCGGACGCGGTCGAGCGCGTTCGGGCGCTCAAAGAGGCGGGGATCGTCCGCCGGTTCGGTGCCGTCCTCAACCCGCCCGTGATCGGCTCGTCGACGCTCGCCGCCGTCCAAGCACCCGAAGACCGCTTCGACGAGATCGCGGCGATCATCAACGACTACCGGCAGGTCAACCACAACTACGCTCGCGACCACGAGTGGAACATGTGGTTCGTCGTCACCGCCGGGTCACAGCAGCGACGCGACGAGATTCTCGCCGAGATCGAGGCCGAGACCGGCTGTGAGGTCCTCAACTTGCCGATGCTGACCGACTACTACATCGACCTCGAGTTCCCCGTCGTCAACAGCGATCGGTTCGCACGCGAGTCCCTCGAAGATCGCACCGACTCCTCGGCCACCCGGATCAGCGAGGAAGCGACCGGCGATCTCTCGGCGCTCGAGGCCGACCTCTTGCTCGAGATTCAGGACGGCTTTCCGCTCTCGGCCACGCCGTATCGGGACATTTCCGAGAACATCGGCTACCCAATTGAGGACGTGCTCGAGGCCGTTTCCCGGCTGCTCGCAAACGGCTGTATCAAACGGATCGGCTGTATCATCAACCACGTCGTGACCGGCTTCGACGCTAACTGTATGGTCGTCTGGGACGTCCCCGACGACCGGCTCGACGAGTGGGGCGAGCGCGCGGGTGGCTTGCCCTACGTGACGCTGTGTTATCACCGGCCGCGCAGGCCCGAGCAGGAGTGGTCGTACAACCTGTTTACGATGATCCACGGCCGCGATCCCGAGGCCGTCGACGAGAAAATCGACGAACTCGCGGCCGACTACCTCCCCGTTAACCACGAGCGACTCTACTCGACCGAGACGCTAAAACAGACGGGCGCACGCTACGATGACCTGATCGGCACCTAACGACCGATCGCCCTCGACATCACGCAGTCGGCCGCCCAGTACGTATACGCAGTCGGTAAATACCAAATTATATTGGAATAGTCTCTTTAAATCCGCGCTCCAACAGACGGGTTGCACCGCAAGGTGCGCCATGTGTGGGGTCCACCACCGCTTACCATTCGAGCCCCCACACAGCGGCTTCCGATTCTGGAAGCGTCTCCTCATAGAGCGACATCCATAATAAATGATTTTGCCACTCTCGAGCGAGGTGCCTCGTCGATGACGCGGCGTCCACCCTGCGCTGTCGAGCGATGCTGCCGTCGGAGCGACGTGCTACTGTGGCCGCTCAAGTGCCTCCGCCACGACCTCGATCGGCGTCGGTGGCTCTTCGGGTGCGCCGGGGCGGTTCTCGAGTTGGGTCCGACAGGAGGCACCCGGCGCGACGACGCGGTCGCCGTCGCTGTCGGCGACCTGCTCGTAGAGGATCGAAGCGATGGCGTCGCTCATCGAGGCGTGTTCGGCCTCGTAGCCGAAGGAGCCGGCCATCCCACAGCAACCTGAATCGAGCGGATCGACGGCGTAGCCCGCCCGTCGAAGCACGCCGACGGCGTGGTGGTCCTTCGCGACCGATTTCTGGTGGCAGTGGCCGTGATAGGCGAGGTGCTGTTGGACCGCCGCGGGGTCGAAGTCGATGGCCTCGTCCAGCCGGAACGTATCGATGTACTCACAGATACCGTAGGTGGCGTCGGCGACCGTTTCGGCTGCGTCGGACGTGAGCAGATCGAGGTAATCGGACTGGAACATGACTGCATCGGAGGGTTCGATCACGACTACGTCCCAGCCGGCGTTGACCTGCGGTGCGAGCGCGGTCACGTTCTCGCGGGCCGTCGTCCGCGCTTTCTCGAGAAAGCCCTTCGAGAACGCCGGCCGGCCGGTATCGCCCAGTCCGTCGGGCACTCTGACGTGGACGCCCGCGGCCTCGAGGACGCGGACGGCCGCTTTCCCGGCGTCGGGATGGTTGTAGTTGGTGTAGGTGTCGGGATAGAGGATGACCGTTCGATCCGCGTCGGCCTCGCGAACGCGCGAGCCGCCGCGTGTTGTGAACCACTCCCGGAACGTCTCGTCGTGGAACGTCGGCAGCGGCCGGCTCGCGTCGATGCCGACGGTGGCCTCGAGGATCTTGCGAGCACCGGGGACCTTCGACACGGCGTTGGTGACGGGCGCGAGTCGACTCCCCCACTTCGAGAGCGTCGCGACGTTGGCGAAGAGCCGATCGCGCAGGGTCGCGCCGTTGCGCTGGTGGTACTCGTGGGTGACCTCGGCTTTGAGCTTCGCCATGTCGACCTCGCTCGGACAGTCGATCGAACACCCTTTGCAGCCGATACAGAGGTCCATCACTTCCTCGACGAACTCGTCGGAGACGGCTTCGTCCGGCTCGAGCTCGCCGCTCATGGCCTGCCGGAGCGCGTTCGCCCGACCCCGGGTCGCCGTGATCTCCTCGCGGCTGGCCCGGTAGGTGGGACACATCACACCGCCGGTGGTCGACTGTTCGCCGCGACAGCCGCCACAGCCGTGACAGAGTTCGACCATGCCCTGCATGCCGTTGTCGTTGTCCCACTGGAGAGCAGGCTCGAACCCCGCCTCGAAGTCGTAGTCGGGGTCGAACCGCAGGTGTTCGCGCAGGTCCGTCGGATCGTCCTCGCGAAAGACGACCTGCCCCGGATTGAGCAGCCAGTCAGGGTCGAAGGCAGTCTTGAGATCCTGGAACGTTTCCCAGAGCTCGTCGCCGTAGAGTTTGTGATTCCACTGCGTGCGGGCGCGGCCGTCGCCGTGTTCGCCCGAGACCGAGCCATCCAGTTCGACCACGAGGTCCGTTACGTCGTCGGCGATGCCGTGGAGTTGCTCGAGGCCGAGCTCCGTCTTCGTATTGACCAGCGGCCGGACGTGGAGCACGCCAGGGCCAGCGTGGGCATAGAACGTGGCATAGGTGTCGTGAGCCTCGAGGATCTCCTCGAAGCCCTCCACGAACTCGGGGAGCTGTGCCGGCGGGATCGCAGTGTCCTCGATAAAGGAGATGTGCTTCGCGTCGGTCGTCCGCGAGAGCAAGATCGGAAGCCCGGACTTGCGGAGCTTCCAGAGTTTCGCGCGTTCGGCCTCGTCGTAGGCCTCGAGCGCCTCGAGCGCGCGCGTTTCGGCGTCGCTGTGTGGCACATTGGCTGCCGGCTCGCCGGCGGGTGTCGCCGACGGCACCCGGTCGGCGAGCAAGCCGGCGACCTGTTCTTTCCCGTGGGCGTCGTCTTCGGCGTAGAACTCGACGAGGAGGACGGCGTTCGTTCCCTCGGGCAGGATCTCCGTGACAGGGCCGAACTCCGCGGTGTCGCGCGCGAGGTCGATCAAGACGTCGTCGAGGACTTCGACCGCCGCGGGGTCGTGGTCGAGGATCGGTTCGACGTCGCACATTGCGGTATGGAGATCGGGATAACACAGCAAGGTAACGGCCTTCGTCTCGGGGACGGGCTCGAGCGCGAGCGTCGCCTCGGTGACGATCGCCAGCGTCCCCTCGCTGCCGGCCAGCAGGCGCGCGAGGTTGACGGTGCCAGCCTCGCCGGTTGCTTCGCCGCCGGGCAGGTCGTCGCCGCGGGCCTCGGCGACGAGCCGATCGAGGTTGTAGCCCGAGACGTTGCGCTTGAGATCGGGATACGCTTCCTCGATGCGGTCTGCATCTTCCTCGAGAATCCGCTCGACTTCGGCGTAGATCCGCGCCTCGAGGTCGCCGTCGGGATCGGCTCGCTCGTTGATTTCATCGACGGTTACCTCGCCGAAACGGGTGACGGTGCCGTCGGCGAGGACGGCTTCGACTTCCTCGATGTAAGCGTCGGTCTTGCCGTATTTCAGGGAGTGTGCGCCGGTCGAGTTGTTGCCGATCGCACCGCCGATGGCACTTTTGTCACGCCACGCAGGGTCGGGTGCGAACTTGAGGTCGTGGGGAGCCAGCGCCTCGTTCAGCGTACCGACGATCGTCCCGGACTGGACCGTGGCGGTGCGGCCGTCGGGATCGATCGCGCGGATCTCGTTCATATGCCGGGTGAAATCCAACACGACGGCCCGGTTGACCGTCTGGCCGGCGAGACTCGTCCCGCCACCCCGCGGGAGCACCGGGATCTCGCGTTCGGCACAGTACTCGAGAATCCCCGCGACGTCGGCCGTCGATTCGGGGAAGGCGACAGCGATCGGGGTCACTTCGTAGGCGCTTGCATCGGTCGCATATAGCTCGCGGGAGTAGGAGTCGGCCCGGACCTCACAGTCGACCACTCGCTCGAGGTCTGTGACCAGGGCCGGGCGGTCGACGTCGTCGCTCCGGTAGTCGTAGTTCGCTCGCCGGTCGGCGGCCGGGTCGGCGCTCGGCTCCAAAGACATACGTCACCCTTGCGCAGGGGCGACAAAAAGCACCCGCATTATCCCATTAGACGACCGGTACTGGGCTGTTTGGTCGTCTCGCGTTTCGCTATCAATCACTGATATCACAGGAAGGGGTGGTCGGACAGGCGGGGGATCTCGAACCCCCTGTCCGGCACGCGTTTGGTTCTGAGATGTGATCGAGGTCAAACGTCGCCTCACTGCTTTTCAACGCGTGTCCCCTGGGGGCCGCCGTCCGCTGTCTCGAACGGCACTCGTCCGTACTCGAGGCATAAAAACAAACAATGTGCCTAACTAGTGAGGTATCTGTGCCGATGGCCCCACCAAATCGCAGTCGGCCCCGTTGTCGGCTTCGCGGCGATCCATGTATCCCGTGACCGTGAACCATGACACTAATCGGAATGTCTATCCCTCTCATCCGAGACGGAAGACGTATGCTGGATTTCGTACAGCTCGAGGCCGATCTGGGGCAAGAAGAGCGACTCATCCGCGAGACAGCGCGTGAGTTCGTCGCAGACCACGTGCGACCCGACATCGGCGAGCATTTCGAGAACGGGACGTTCCCGACGGAGTTGATCCCGACGATGGGCGAGCTGGGGTTTTACGCACCAAATCTCGAGGGCTATGGCTCGCCGAACGTCTCGGAGACCGCCTACGGGCTGGTGATGCAGGAACTCGAGGCCGGCGACTCTGGAATCCGCTCGATGGCGTCGGTCCAGGGTGCGCTCGTCATGTATCCCATTCACGCCTACGGCAGCGAGGCCCAGAAAGAGGAGTGGCTGCCGGCGCTGGGTGAGGGCGAGGCAGTCGGTTGCTTCGGGCTGACGGAACCCGAACACGGCTCGAACCCGTCGTCGATGGAGACCCACGCGGAGCGCGACGCCACCGGCGACGGCTACGTCCTAAACGGGTCGAAGACGTGGATTACGAACGCGCCGATCGCCGACGTCGCCGTCGTCTGGGCGCGCGATCGGTCGGCTACCGACGACCCCGTCCGCGGGTTCCTCGTCGAAACCGACCGCGACGGCGTCACGACGCCCGAAATCGACGGGAAACTCTCGATGCGCGCGTCGATCACCGGCGAGATCGGATTGAACGACGTCTCCGTGCCCGAGGAGAACGTTCTCCCCGGCGTGTCCGGTATGAAAGGGCCGCTGTCTTGTCTCACGCAGGCCCGGTATGGCATTGCCTGGGGTACGGTCGGCGCGGCACGGGACTGCTTCGAGGAGGCCCGCGAGTACGCCACCGAACGCGAGCAGTTCGGCGGTCCGATCGGCCGGTTTCAGCTTCAACAGGGAAAACTCGCGGAGATGGCCACCCAGATCACGCTCGGCCAGCTGCTGGCCTACCGACTGGCCGACCTCAAAGAACGCGGCGAGTTGCGCCCCCAGCACGTCTCGATGGCCAAGCGCAACAACGTCCGCATGGCCCGCGACCAGTCCCGCGTTGCCCGCGAAATGCTTGGTGGCAACGGCATCACGACCGACTACTCGCCGATGCGCCACCTCGCGAACCTCGAGACAGTCTACACCTACGAGGGGACCCACGACATCCACACACTAATCTTAGGCGAAGACCTGACCGGGCTGCAGGCCTACCAGTAGGTCACGCCGACGTCTGAGCTGCGTTCCGTCGGCATCTGCGCTGCTGCCCACCTCAGAGTGATCTTCTTGTTCCGTACGAATCGAAACCGATCGCTCGAGAACGTGCTCGTCGCAAACGATAGGAAACTCGTTACAAACGTCTAACTCTCGCGTTTGGTCGTCGGAAAAACAGTGGGCCAACTCGGATTTGAACCGAGAGCCTCCACCTTATCAGAGTGGCGCTCAACCTAATTGAGCTATTGGCCCGCGTCGCCTGCTTCGCACTCGATAGTTGCTCGGTGGAACGTTTAAACGTTTCTTTCTGGAAGCCCCGTGCGAATCGCTACCGGGCAAAGGGGTCGTCGTCTCGGTCGTCATCGTCACCGAACTCGATCGTATACGAGTCCTCGCTGCCGTCGCCGTCGACGGTATAGTCATCGTCGCCGAGGTCGTAGGTTCCGCCACCAGTCGAGTCGGTCCGTCCTTGCGCCGTCTCTTGGTCGGGGAAACCGAACGTCCAGACATTCCCACTGGCGAATCCGCCGGTCTTCTTGTCCGCGTACGGCACGATCACGAAGCGTTTGAGCGCCGCGCGGATCGGAATCCGTGTCACTGGCACGGCCAGCAGGAAGCCGATGGCGTCGGTCACCAGTCCCGGCGTCAGCAGGAACGCACCGGCGGCGATCAGCAAGCCGCCGTCGAGCAGTTCGTTAGTCGGCGGCTCGCCACGCACCATCGAGCGTTGCATCTTCCGGAGCGTTCGCCGCCCTTCGGCTCGCACGAGGAGCATACCCACCAGGCCCGTCAGGACGACCAGCAGCACCATCCCGACCCAGTTGAGGAAGCCGAACTGAGTGACGATCACCGCGAGTAACACGGCGTCGAGAAACGGGATGAGCAACAGCGCGAAGATCCACCAAGGCATACCACGCTCTAGCCGCCGAAGGGTGAAAGTCCTTTACTCTCGTCACAGCAGCCGCCCGGCTCGAGGCCCGATCGGACACGCCGACGCACACTCACATGTCGGGAGCGGAAGCGAACGAAGGGCTTACCCCGGCGACTCGCCTCGCTCCGATATGGACGATCCAACGCGCGTCGAGTGGCGCGAGTGGGGCCAAGCGGCCTTCGATGAGGCGGCAGCGGCCGATATCCCCGTGTTGCTCTCGCTGACTGCGACGTGGTGTGATCACTGCCACGAGATGGACGCCGAAACCTACGCGGAGCCTCGCATCGCGGCCAACATCAACGATAGTTTCGTGCCCATCCGGGTCGATGTCGACCGGCAGCCGCGCGTCCGCGACCGATACAACATGGGCGGGTTCCCCTCGACGGTCTTTCTCGCACCCAACGGCGAGGTCCTGACGGGGGCGGGCTATCTCGGCCCCGACGGGATGCGCCAGGTCTTAGATAGCGTTCGGACGATGTGGCAGACCAAAGGCAGCGGCGCGGCACGCGTTCCGCGGCCGCTGCGAGAGGATAACCCGCCAGCAGGCGAACTGACGCCGGAGATCGAACAGGCCATGCTGGGCCAGCTGTCGGAAACGTACGACGAGACCGCCGGCGGCTGGGGCCAGGAGCCGAAGTTCCCGCTGCCCGATGCCCTCGAGTTCGCGCTCAAACGCGACCGGGAGATGGCGCTGCGGTCGTACGACGCCGTCAGCGCGAACCTGTTAGACGAGTACGAGGGCGGTTTTTACCGGTTTGCGACCGACCGCGACTGGTCGGGGCTCCAGCATGAGAAACTCCTCGATTCCAACGGCGCGCTGGTGCGTGCGTTCGCAAACGCCTATCTTCTCACGGGCAAAGACGAATACCGCGAGCCTGCCGAGCGCACGATCGACTATCTGACCGCAACGCTCTGGAACGGTGATGCCGACGCCTTCGCGAACAGTCAGGCACCTGGCGAGGACGATGCTCACAGCCTCGACGCGACCGACCGAGCGAGCGCCGACGAGCCACCGATCGACGACGGCGTCTTCGCCGGCCCGAACGCGCTCGCGATCGGGGGCCTGCTGACCTACTATGCGTACACCGACGACGAGCGCGCCCGCCGATACGCCGAACGCGCACTCGTGACTCTCCGCGAGGACCTGCTCGTTGACGGCGTCGTTGCCCACTCCCTCGAGAACGCGGCGAGCGACGACGAACCCACGTGTCTCCTCACGAATCAGGCCCGTGCGCTGGGTGCACTGACGGCGGCTGCGAGCACGATCGATCCGTCCGTCCTCACGGACGCAACGGCGATCGCCGACGCGACGATCGAACGCTTGCACGACGAGGACTCGTTCCTCGACGGCCCTGCCGAAGGCGTCGGCCTACTCGACCGATCCCTGCGACCGCTCGATGCGAACGTTGCGTTCGCCGACGGGCTGCTCGAGCTGGCCGTCCTCAGCGGCGACGATCGCTACCGCGAACTTGCCCGCGAGACGCTCGAGGCTTTTGCAGGGGCCAGTGACCGCTTTGGCGTCCAGATCGCACGCTACGCGACCGCAGCCGCTCGGCTGCTCGAGGGGCCGCTCGTGCTCCGCGTCGCCGCCGACCCCGGCTCGGATCTACATCGGGCGGCACTCCGACTCGCGGACCACGAGAAGGTGGTCGTTCCCGACGCCGACGGGCTCGAGGCGGGAACGGCACGGGCCGAACGGGGCGACCGTGTGTCTGAACCTGCCGAAACCCCAGCGGAGTTGAGCGAGCGCGTCCAGACGATCCTCGACTGATAGGACTGCGACCACTGTGTACCGGGGCACCCGCATGACGGGTCGCGGGTGCGCCGGCACTGACTGGGAGGAGTCCGTATGCGATCGTCTTTGACAGCCAGTTCGGCTCGTCTCGGTCGGTGTTGTCATCTATTTAAAACTAGCCTAGCGTTTATGCCGCTTCGATAGGTTCGTGTTTAACATGGCCACTCTTAGAGACCTCGGGCTTTCCGAATACGAAGCGCGGGCTTATCGATCGCTGCTCACCACCGGCCCCACAACGGCAAAGGAGTTGTCGCGGGCCAGCGACGTGCCGATGGGACGGATCTACGACGTGCTCAATAGCATCGAACAGTACAATCTGGTCCGTAGCCAGGCTGCGAGTCGGCCAAAGAAATACGTCGCCGTCGAGCCCTCGACGGCGCTCGATCGACTCCTCGAAGACAAGAAACGCGAACTCGAGGAAGAGGCCGAACAGTACGAATCGATCGTCGACGACCTCTCCGACGAACTCGACGCAGCCGAGCCGGTCGACGAACAGTTCTGGACCGCTGCCGTCGGCCCCGAGGAGACGCGCGATCTGCTCTTAGAGCGGCTCGCAGCGGCCGACAACGACATCGTGATGGTATCGGCACATCCCTCCCCACAGTGGAACATCGAGGCCGTCAGCGAAGCGGTCAACGCACAACTCGAGGACGCACTCGATAGGGGTGTCTCGATCGATCTCCTGATGACCCGCGACATGGTCGCCTCCCTCTCCGAAACGGTTGGCCGCCGCTACCGGGAAACCTTACAGCAACGGGAGGCGTTCAACGTCCGGACCCACGACGATCTCACGGGCTCGTTCAACATCATCGACGGCGTCGAGGTCTGCATTCAGGTGCCGAACCCGCTGTCTTCGGGCGAGGCTTTCGGTATGATCGACCTCAAGGATCCGGAGTTCGCCGCGAACGTCCACGCGGAGTTCGTTCCGCGGTGGGAAGCGGCGGAGCCCCTCGAGTTCTAGTCGCTGATCTCTTCGCGGAGCGTCCCCAGATCGACGACGCGCTCGGCGTGGGCGTTGTGCTGGTGGATCGACTCGTCGTTGGACTGGGCCATCGTGATCACCGCGTCGTCTGGCAGGTGATCGAACTCGTCGACGACGCCTTCCGCCATCGCACGCACGCAGTCCTCGACGAACTTCGCGTCGGCGTGGGCCTCGTAGGTCATGTGATCCTCGTCGGGTCGCTTCGCGAGGTTGTAGATCCGCGCGCTCATCGAATCCCGTGCGATATCGATGACGTCATTGAGATCGACTTCAGGGTCGCCACCGGCCTCGACGGTCAGCGTGGCGTGGCCACGCTGGGAGTGGCCCGGCTGTGGCACTTCCTCCAAGAATTCGGTGATCGTCTCCTCCTCGACACCCAGGTCCTCGAGTGTCTGTTTCGCGCGGGAGGCGGACATCCCCTGTGAGCAGGGACAGACGGTCATGCCGGTGACCTGTGCGCCGATCTCCTCGCGGGTGCCCTCTTCGGTCGCCGTCGCCGAGGCCACGATGTCAACCATATGTTGGGTCTCGCGGTCGCTTGCCGGCGTCTGCTCGCGGCGCATGAACTCGGCTTCCATCGAGACCTCCGTTCGGGAGGTATAGTCGTGTTTCTCGAGCAGCCGTTCGGCTGCCTCACCGCAGACTTCCTCGACCCCGTAGGCCTCCTCGCGAGTCGCGTCCTCCAAGATTTCGTCGATGACCTCCATGTTGCGGCTCATGTCCGCACCCTTGCGCCAGGCGGGGAGATCGACAAAGACCTCGAACTCGGCGGTGAGGACGATCGGCCGTTTGTCCTCGCGGGCGATCTTGACGAGCTTGTCGACGCCGGTGACACCGACCTGGCTCAAACCGACGGTCACGTCGGGCGACGTCGCCTGCACGTCCGGCAACTGATGACTCATTGGCAGCATTCAGGGGAGCGGCTGATTCAAGCTTTCGGAACCGGGAGTATTACTGTGGGGCGTCTCGGCACTGGCTCGAGCCGTCGATTCTTTAAGTACTTCTGGTCACAAGCTGAAGATACGACGGGAAGACGGCCGTTCTCCTGACTGCTGGTTCGGTAGTGACGATGTCGTTTCGTTCACGGTCGTCATCGTGACGTGTCTACCCACGCCCGCTGGTTCTTTAAGTGCCTCTGGTCACAAGGTGAAGCTACGAAGGGCATTTGGAATCCGGTCTTCTCTCGTCTTCCGCGCCTCGAGCCACAGCTATGGCCGCTGTCCCCGAACACGTCCACGAGACCGTCGCCGACCACTTGACGGCGATCGAACGCGAGTACGATGTCGCGGTCCCGCTGGCAGTCGCCCGCGGGAGCCACGCCTGGGGTGGGGCGAGCCCGGACAGCGACTACGATGTCGGCTTCGTCTTCGTGTCGACCGATCTGCGTCGGTACGCCCATCTCGAGGGCGCTCCCGAGACCATCGTCGAAGATCGCGGCGTGTTCGAGTACCAGGGCTGGGACGTGCGGACGTTCGCCCGATTGCTCGCCGACTCGAACGAAGGCGCGATCGATCTGTTGCGTAGTCCGATCCGCTATCGGGCCGCATACGAGCCTGCCGACCTCGCCGCCTACATCGAACAGACGTACAATCCGATCGACCTCTATCACACCTGGCGCGGGATCGCGACGAGCAACTATCGCAAGTACATCTCGCATCACTTGGTCCGCAGTGATGACGAACTCTTTCCGATCATCGAGGCAGCCGACGAGACGTACATCGTCGAGACCGACGACGGCACGATGACGGTGTCGGCCGACGATGAGCGATTTCAGGAGACACAAACGAAGCCCACGGTCAAGCGAAACCTGACGATCCACCGCGCGGCCATGGCCGCCCGCTATCTCAAAGCGACCGGCGAGCACGGCACACACGATCTGCCGGCGCTGGCGTTCGAGACGTTCCTCCGCGAGCAGGCACCTGTGGTTTTCGACGCTGAGCGGATCGAGCGCGCCCGCGAGTTACTCGAGCGAAAACGGGCCGGCGAGGGAGACGCCACGATCGGTGATGCTGTCGGCCGCGCGTTTGCACACCCACCGAAACGGATCGATCCCGACGTGCATGCACGGGCTGGTCCCGACCCTGCGCGACTGAATGGGTTCGTCGACGAGCTGATCGCTGCGGTCCAGTAGTCCGTCGGTCCCGTCCGTCCTTTAAGTGGTTCTGGTCACAAGGTGAAGCTACGAAGGGCTTTTCGCGGACCGTTCGTCTCGAGACACGAGCCACAGCACCGGTCGTTGTCCCCGTCCGAACTCGATTTGTTAGCAACCTTGTCAGTCGAATTGACACGCCACACGTGCGGAGCGAGCCTTTTTCACGCTCCCCCTCCGAGCGACAGGTGATGCACGACGACGGTGCCGATCCTGGTCGCTCCCCCGTGGCGGGTGGGACCAGCACGGACGGCGTCGAGTACGATTTCGATCGTGAGCGACGCCTCGAGACCCGGCCCGGTTCCGGGGCGCTCTCGCGGGCGGAGGTCCAGCGCGATTCGACGGTTCGCCAGTGGGGCGTCGTCACGCCGAGTGCGACCGTCATCGGCCGCGCCGACTCGCCCGATGCGGACCTTTCCGAGAGCGTCCGCCGTCTCCACGACGAACAGCACGCGGCGACGCCGGGCTACAGCGAGCGCGCCCATCGCCTCGATCGGCTGCGAACCACGCAGGCGCTATGTAACGCCCTCGAGGTGACGCCGTGGCAGCGCGACCTGGCGCTGGGCGTCATGGACGAGATCGATCTCACCGAGTTCGGCAGCCAGCGGGCGATCGAGAAGGTCGCGCTCGTGGTGATCCGCCACGTCGTCGACGTCGACCGCCAGCAATACTTCGGACTCGACGATATCGACGCGCAGGCGCTGTCTGCCGACCGGATGGAAGAGTTGTTCGCCCAGTATCGGGCCCACGACATCACCGACGAGGAGTCGTTCAAGCGCCTCGCGGCCGAGTACGGACTCGATACGACGAGCCTGAATCGCTTGCGTCGCGTCCTGAAATCGCAACTCGACGACGAGCTCCCGGCCTACGGTCGCAACCCCTACCGCGATCCGAACCTGCCTGACGTAACCGACCAAGACACTGCCGACGCAACCGCCTCCGGAACGGAACGCTGACCTGCCAGTTGCCGGTGAGAGACGCTGCTCTTGTCCCGTCTCGAGTCCGTCGCTGCGTGCCCATCGAACGTGGGTCGGCACCTTGCGTGACTTGCCCGATCGGGAGTGACTACTCGAGCTTGTCGAGCCCATCGAGGAAGTTCGCCTGTGGGCCGACGAGCGTGACGGAGTCGTCCGCGAGCGAGATCGAGACCGTCGCCGGCGGCTCGAGGCGTTGTCGGTTGCGTCCGTCGCTGATCGCGTAGGCGGTGTCGGTGCCGGAGACCGTGAGCGTGAGTTCACTGTCGGGTTCGACCACTAACGGCGGCATCGACTCGGTCGCCGCCATCTGCGTGACGACGAGTACGTCGGTCGACGGATGAACGAGCGGGCCGCCTTCGCTCAGGTTGTAGGCCGTCGAGCCCGTCGGCGTGGCGATGAGAACGCCGTCGGCGTGGCTCTCGGCATACTGCTGGCCGTCGACGCAGATCTCGATGGTTGCACCACCACCGTGGCCCCGCCGGGGACCGTGGACGACTACCTCGTTGAGCGCGGGGTCAAGCGTCCACTCTGTGTCGACGCCCGTCGCCTGCAGCCGCGCCAGTTCGCGTCCCTCGACGGTGCCCGTTTCCTCGAGGTCGGCGACGAGGTCGGTGACGACAGCGAGCGCGTCGTCGGGGGCGACGGCGTTGAGAAAGCCGACTTCGCCCAGATTGACGCCGAGAATCGGCGTGGGGCCGACTTCACGGGCGACGAACAGCAGCGTTCCGTCGCCGCCGATACTCACGACGAGATCGCGCCCCGCCATCGCGGCGACCGGGACGGCGGTCGCGTCGACCGCCTCGCCAGTGAGCTCGTCGACGACGACGCGTGCGCCCTCGCGCTCTATGGTCTCGACGAGGGTCGCGGCGAGTGCCTGTGCTCGTTCGTTGTTCCGTTGAGCCACGATTCCGACGGCGACGTCCATCGTCGGCGGCTTCCCGCCCCGTGGTCAAAAAGCCACGCTTGTCTTGCTGCGGCCCCACGGCCGACAGCCAACTCGCAGTCGTCGATGTCGACCCGATCGAGATGGCACACAGCCTGGGTCGATCCGCACCGAACTCCCGGCACTGGTCGAGGCGGTCAGTGTCTCGCGGCTCGTGTTGGAGTCGATCGCTCCTGTCGGACACCAGTCCGTGAGGGCTCGATCACGTCTCGATGCCTGCTACTGCAGGCGACAGCGTCTCGAGTTCGATCGATCCGTGCCCTGGGTTGTCCGAGAGAGTATCGTTGCTCGAGCTGATGGACGTGGATCGGGCGAACCGGCGGAACGAAATCTATGATTTCACCTGCGGTTTGAAGAATGTGGGCGTTACCACGTTGCTAACGAGCGAAGCCACAGCGGCGAGTCGTACGCCTTGTGGGATAGTACCATCGCGTATCTCATCGATGCCATCGTCTTCAACTACGCTCAGTCGGACGACTTCCGCGAGATCAGACTGGCAGTCGAAAGCCAGCAGCTCCGCAATGCGAACCACTCTCGAGAGCACCCTCGAGACGTCACGGTTCACCAGCAGGTGAACCTGTTTTCCCATCACTTTCCGGGGCAGTGAACTGTTACGGCGACGGCTGACCTAGTAACAGCGAGTTAGGGTGTCGTTTGGTGTCCATACTTTTGCGGGTACGGACGCCATACCTCCGCATGGCCCAACGGACGACCGCCAACGAAACACTGCCACGAGACGAACTTGCCGCCTACCTTCGGGACCTCGCGGCGGAGTTCGAGCGGGGCGACGAGCAAATCACCGTTCCCGTCGGGAACAAGAACGTCACGCTGATGCCGCCGGAGACGCTCGATGTGTCAGTCGAAGTGGTCGAACGGTCGTCGATGCTGCGAGGGGACCGCGAGACGGTTGACATCGAACTGAGCTGGAAACGGTAATATGGCTGTTGTCGACTCGATCCTCATCTTCGTCCTGAGTCTGCTCGTGGGAACGGTCGGCATCCTCGCGGGCGTGCGACTGGTGATAGACAGGGATGCGGGCTTTGCGAACGCAGCCGTGACTGCACTGATCGGCGCGATCGCGTGGGCGATCACGAGTTTCTTCGTCGGCTGGGTCCCGATTCTGGGTGTGTTGTTGATGCTTGCCGTCTGGGTCGGCGTGATCAACTGGCGCTACCCCGGCGGCTGGGGTGCTGCCGTCGCGGTCGGCTTCGTCGCCTGGATCGTCGCGGTTGGGATCGTCTACGCGTTCGCGGTGATCGGCTTTGTCACGCCCGATGCGCTCGGAATTCCGGGTGTGTAAAACGATCGGGTGGCCCGCGCGTTCCCACCGCCGAAGATGGAGGGAAACCCCTTTTTCCGTCGGCGCGAGAGAACAGTCTAGACAGCGATGTACGAGACGATTCTGTTCCCGACTGACGGCAGCGAGCACGCGGCGACCGTCGCGGACCACGCGATCGATATCGCGGCCACACGAGACGCCACTCTGCACATCCTCTCGGTCGTCGACGACCGTGCCTTCCTCGTCCTTGACGACGACCGCGTCGAGCGCGTCCGCGAGGACCTCGCGGCGACCGCCCGCGAAGCGATCGACAACGCCGTGACCCGCGCCACCGAACACGACATCGAGACAAAGACGGCAGTCGAGACGGGCAACCCGGCCGAGTGTATCGTCGACTATGCCGCGGACGTCGATGCTGACCTGATCGTTATGGGAACCAGCGGCGACGAGTACGAACGCAACGTCGTTGGCAGCGTCTCACAGCGCGTCGTCCGCGAAGCGCCCGTTCCCGTCACCACCGTCGGCCCCGACGTCGAGAACTGATTCGGGGCCGCCCGACGAGCCGGGGTCACGCTTGCCTCGCACCCGATCGCCGACGTGACGAGCCGTTTGCCGTTTCCCGCTTTTCGACGGATCGGCTCGGTACACCAGTTTGATATGTCTTCTGTCGCTACTGACGGAGACATGCGTCGCTCGCTCGTGATCGCAGCCGTCTTGCTCTTCCTTGCGTTCGTGCTCATCGGTGGGCCATCGATGGCACTGTCGCTCTCGTCGAGCCAGCAACCGGCCGCGGAGCCGACCCACACCACACAGCCAACCCCGGCCCTCGTCTCGTTCGACGACTCCAAGAGCGGTTTCTGGGAGTATCTCAGCCCTCGCAAGGGGTTTCAAAAGCGGAGCCCGATCAACGTAATCGTCCGCGGTGATGTCGCGGATATCGAGCGGGTGCTGGTCGAAGCGAGCGACGGCGACTGGTCCGAGATCAACGAGTCCGAGGAGGCTGCGGTCCCGAAGACGTACGCCCTCGTTGGGGGGAACGCCTCCGACAACGAGACCCAGTCGATCACCGAACCGCCGTCGAACGACTCGGTCGCCGCCGAGTCGAACACCTCGACGTACAACGCGTCGACCAACTCGAGCCCCGACGCAACCGACAACGCATCGAACGGCCCCCGGAGCCGCCTACCCGAGTTCAACTGGGGTGAGGCCGACGGCGGAACTCGCTACGCCTACGTCGACCCCGGACCCAACGAGAGCGGCTACTGGACGACCGAGACCAGCCAGCTCGAGGACGGCAGTTACTACGGCCAGCGCTATCACATCCGCCTCTATGAGAGTCCCAACGAGGACGACTGGGTCGCCATGCAGACCCACTCCGAGCACTTCGACTGGTTTACGCTCCGCCACCGCGTCCACGGCTCACAAGCCGCTCAGCGAACCGTCGAGTCCAACTTTATGGCCCATCCACAGATCGACGTCGAAGACGACGTACGGCGGATCTATCTGGGTAACAGCAACTCTTCCGATGCCGACGGCTGGGCGACGGTAGTCGATCTCGCCGGCCTGCTCGTCGTGCCCACGCTGGTCGGCATTCGGGCTCGCAGGCGGCACTCTCACGACTCCGCTGGAGCCGACCCCGTCACCGACCGACTGGGACAGCGAACGGCCGACGCTCTTGACGATCACCTGACCGCCGCCGATCGTCGTCGCCTTGCGGCTCTACTCGCCCGACTCGAGGGGGGCCACTTTGCTCTCGCCTTTGCCATCATCGCCCTGCTGCTCGGCGTGCGGGCGGGTGGTATCGTGCTTGAGCACCGCGCGACGTTCCTCAGCCCCCACCAGATCGCCGCGGTACTGTATCCGGTGATCGGCCTCGGTCTCCCGACGGCGACCTACCTCATCGCACGCGGGCTGACGCGCCGACTCGACGCCGCCGTCGTCGCCGCGGGCTCGCTTGCGGTCGCGATCTGGCTCGACTACGGTATGCTCGGCGTCGATACACTGCCGCTCGAGGTCGTCGTCCAGCGGATGCTCGTCGTCGTCGCGCTCGGGCTGCTCGCCGGCGGTGCGGCCAAACGCGCAGCGCGTTCCTCGACGGTCAACGACATGTTGCTGGTCGGAATCGCGATGTGGGTACTGGTGCTGGTCGGCACGCTGTCGGGTCATTTCTGACCGCCGTAGCGTCGATTTGTCGGTGAAACGGCCCGTCACTCCTCTGTGAGGCCGGCGTTCTATCGCGGCGAGGCCTTAAGTTCTTGCGCCGTTGTTCTCTACATGACATGGCAAGCCCACCCCGCCAGCGCGAACGTAATCCTGGAACGACAGAACAAACGCAGGAATCAGCGGGTGAGCGTGCCTGCGACGAATGCGGTGACGGGACCCTCGTCAAAAGCGAAGATCAGGGCGAACTCGTCTGTGACGAGTGTGGCCTGATCGTCGAAGGGACGAACATCGACCACGGGCCGGAGTGGCGCGCGTTCAACCACTCCGAACGCCAGAACAAGTCCCGGGTGGGCGCGCCGACGACCCAGACGATGCACGACAAGGGGCTGACGACCTCGATCGACTGGAAGAACCAGGACGCCTACGGCCGGTCGCTTTCTTCGGACAAGCGCAACCAGATGCGCCGCCTGCGTAAGTGGCAAGAGCGCATCCGCACCAAAGACGCTGGCGAGCGCAACCTGCAGTTTGCACTCTCCGAAACCGACCGGATGGCCTCCTCGCTTGGCATCCCTCGCTCGGTGCGCGAAGTCGCCTGCGTGATGTATCGGCGCGCGCTCGACGAAGACCTCATCCGCGGCCGGTCGATCGAAGGCGTCGCGACCAGCACCCTCTATGCCGCCTGTCGGATGGAAGGCATCCCCCGCTCGCTCGAGGAAGTTTCCGGCGTTTCACGCGTCGAGCGCAAGGAGATCGGCCGCACGTATCGGTATGTGGCCCAAGAACTCGGCCTCGAGATGGAACCGGTCAACCCCAAAAAGTACGTGCCCCGATTCTGTTCGGAACTCGAGTTGTCCGAGGAAGTCCAGGCGAAAGCCAACGAAATTATCGATACGACGACCGAGAAGGGACTACTCTCGGGCAAGTCACCGACGGGGTATGCCGCAGCCGCGATCTACGCCGCCTCACTGCTCTGTAACGAAAAGAAGACCCAGCGGGAGGTCTCCGATGTTGCGCAGGTGACTGAAGTGACGATCCGCAACCGGTATCAAGAGCAGATCGAAGCGATGGGGATTCACGAGTAGCGGCTGTCGGGGCTCGAACCACGACGTTGAACTTCTTGCTATTCTTGATCGTTGTAGAGTCGCGACACTCATCCGGAGGTATCCGCGAGAAATGCGCCGACCGGGAATTGAACCCGGGCCGCGAGCTTGGGAAGCTCGAGTCCTACCACTGGACCATCGGCGCCCGCTTACTCTGCCCGAATGTATCGCCCGGTCACACTTCAACGTAGCGCTCTCGAGCACACATCGAAATCGGTCGTTCGACCACTTTTTCGCAGGGAGGGGTGCCTATTAGGTCACGCCGCCCCTAGCCTGTCATATGATCGACCTTCGCTTTTCGGAGGCAGAACTCGAGCAACAGCGCGACCACATCACGGGGTTCATTCGCGACCAGGTTGAGGCCGCGGGAGCCGACGGCGTCGTCCTCGGTTTTTCGGGTGGGATCGATAGCACGCTAACTGGCCATCTCGCCGTTGAAGCGCTTGGGGCAGAAAACGTCCACGGGCTCGTATTGCCGGCACACGTCAGCAGCGAAGAACACATGAGCGACGCCGAGCGGGTCGCACAGGAACTCGAGATTACCTACGACGTGATCGAAATTGAGCCGATCGTCGATTCGTTGCTGTCTGTCTACCCAGAAGCCGAGGGTGACCACGAAGCCGTCGGCAATGCCCGCGCCCGCGTTCGAGCAGTGCTTAACTATCTCGTCGCCAACCACGAGAGTCGGCTGGTGTTGGGCACTGGCAACCGTAGCGAAGCAGCCGTCGGCTACTTCACCAAATACGGCGACGGCGCAGTCGACTGTCACCCGATCGGCAACCTCTACAAGGCACAGGTTCGCCAGCTCGCTCGCCACGTCGGCGTTCCCGAGGACCTAGCCGAAAAGACCGCGACCGCCGAGCTGTGGGCTGACCAGACCGATGAGGACGAATTGGGGATCAGCTACGAAACGCTCGACTCGATTCTGGCTGCCCATATCGACGGCCCACTCTCCGTGGCTGCGACCTGCCGGCTGCTCGAGGTCGACGCGGAGACGGTCGAGCGGGTTCGCGGGATGTACGACGGCAGCGAACACAAGCGTACGGTGCCACCGGCTCCAGCGCCACTCGAGTAATATCGACCGGGGCCGGTCCGGTTCGCTCAGCGAGACGGTCTCTGCTCGTCACTGAGGTCGCTGTGCGTGCGAGTTGTTCGGCTCATGTTCACTCGAGCACGGCGTCGATATCGTCGGCGTGGGCGGCGACGAGATCGGCAAAGGCTGCGGCCTCGCGGAGTTCCTGTGTCGCCCGCTCGCTGTCGTCACGGAGCCGTCGTTTCAGGACCGGCAGCGTGTCGGTGGCGTTTGCCGCAATCTCCTCGGCGACCGACCGTGGCTCGTCCTCGATGCGCGAGATCACGCCCATTCGGAGCGCTTCCTCGGCATCGATCGATCGCCCGGTGAGTGCGAACTCGAGGGCGTCGCCCTCGCCCATGACGCGTGGCAGCCGGACGGTCCCGCCCCAGGCACCGAACAGCCCGAAGCTGACGCCCGGCTCCCCGTAGGTCGAGTCGGGTGTGCCGATGCGGACGTCACAGGCCAGCGCGAGCTCGAGGCCGCCACCGCGTGCGGGGCCGTCGATCCCGGCGACGACGATCGCCGATGTGTCCTCGATCGTGCGCGCGACGCGCTGGCCCAGTCGCGCGAACTCGGCCGCACGGTCGCGATCCCCTTCGAGGGCCTCAACCGCGTTCAGGTCCGCTCCCGCCGAAAAGGCCGGCCCGCGCCCGTTGAGATAGACCACTGGCTCGTCGGCGTCGTCGACTGCCGTCTCGAGCGCGGTGAGCCCGTCGACGGTGAAGGCGTTACGCGCCTCGGGGCGGTCGAGCGTGATCGTCCGAATCGATCCGTTCGTGTCAACGTCGATCATAGTTGCAGTCGATCAGGCGTTTCCAAAGGTCTTTGCCTACTCCGTCGTAACCCCCCGCTAATGGAGAAGGCCGACAGCTGTCGGCGTGCCGCCGTCGAGGCCGTCGCGGACGTCGAACCACCACGGTTGTACGAGTACATCGAATCCGTCCTCGACCGGGCATCGATGGTTCCCGCAGCACTCACCTTCGAGAGCGCTGTGGCGATGGCGCCCGAGGGCCACGCCCTCGAGGACGTTGAGGGCCGCTGCCACGACATCGAGCCCGAAGCTGGGGCCCACCACCAATCACATGCGGCCGACCACGACCCCGAGAGCATCGTCACGCACGCTGCCGGCGTCCAACTCATCTACGAGGGGCTCCGACTGACGCGGTCGCTCGCCCACGACGAACCGTGGACGGCGACCGACGCCGATGCCAGCGATGCTGACCTCGCGATCCTCGCGGCCGATATCCTCGTTGCACGCGGCTTCTACCTGCTGGCTCACACCGACGCCGCCGGGAAAGCCGTCCGCACGGTCCAGTCGTTCGGGCGCGACCAGACCTGCCGCACTGAACTCGAGGCCGAGACGGAGGCAGATATCGGGACCGACAGCACCGATCCCGAATCGATCGACACCAATCTCGAACGCGACGTGCTCGAACTCGCCGTCCGCACCGGCGCTGTCGCCGTCGACGAAACCCCGTCACCCAAACTGCTCGCCGTCGCCGCGGCCATCGCCGACGCGACCGGCACCTCGTTCCCGCCGGTCACGGAGTGTCTGACCGATCTCGAAGCGAAGGTCCGCGAACAGTCGCTCGAGGACTCAACGACTGATCGAGCGACATCGGCGACGGATCACTGATCGTATTTCTCGCACCGGCTGACTCGAGTTCGTTACCGATCGCGCACTGACGTGCGATCACCGCTGCATGACGGCCAGTGGCGACGATAGATACTGGGAGCTCGCTACGCCATACCGACGCATAGCCCGTCCGAATCGAAACCCATAAAGACGGCTCCGAACAACGAAGAAGTACGCGCCTGGGTAGCTTAGCGGTAAAGCGCGTCCTTGGTAAGGACGAGAGCCCGGGTTCAAATCCCGGCCTAGGCTTTCCCTGCTTTCTGGCGAGGACGTTTCCCACTGTGCCCTGACTGATCGTCTTTGAGCGTCTACTCACTAGCTCACCCTCTCTTCGTTGCCCCGGTTCTAAAAGCTGGGAGAGGACGGTCCTCAGAGAAGGATGCCGGTACGAGCGCTCGATGCGGCGTCTGGCGAGTACGAGTGGGGACCTGCACTTAATAGCAAGAAGACCGCCGGGACGCCTGTCGTCGTCGATGGAACGGTGTCCATGGCGACGGACGACCCAACCGAACCGAAGCCGAGTACGTCGATGCGACCCTCCACGCCCTCGAGAGGAGCGCCGATTGGCTCGACGCCGCTCCTCGACCAGGGAGCGACGCCTGCTGCGAGTCGACCAATCTTCGTCTCGAGTGCGCTGTACCTGCTGGCTGATCGCTTTTGACACTCGCAGCGCTATGGTATCGTGGTGATCTGAATGCCGAACTGTCCGTCGTGTAACGGCCCTGTCTCGTACGATTTCGCGTCTGCACGGTGATGGTGACACCGTCGACTGGTGTCCACGATGTTGAGACGGGCGATGAAAACGCCAAAAACGAGCGTTACCGGTCGGTCAACAGGCGACGCAGGATGTCACCGTAGGCGGGGCGAGTGATCAATACCCCGATGAAGACGCCGAGGATGGTGATGATCGCGAACCCACGGAGGTCGCCGAGGCTCAAGACGGCAAGCGGCGAGAGGGCCACGACGGTCGTCGCCGCGGCGGCACCGATGACCCAGAAGGCTTTGCGGAACCGTGACTGGAAGACCCGTTCCGAGCTGACGTCGCCCTCGTCCATCACTTCGTCGGCGATGATCACGAGGTCGTCGACCCCGGTCCCGACGACGGCGATGAACCCGGCGACGTGGGAGAGATCCAGCGGCATACGTATCAGCGCGGCGAATCCGAGCAAGACGACGACCTCTGCCAGTGCCGTAACGATCATCGGCAGGGCGACGCGCGTGTCCGTATAGCGTGCGTAGACGACGCCGCTGACGGTAAACACTGAGAGAAGCCCGATCAGCAACGAGTACTGTTTGAACTGGTCGGCGTGGGCCGCTTCGATCGAGTAGACCTGACTCTCACCGAAATCAAGCGGTGCGCGCAGGCTGCCGGCTTGCAGATTGACCGAGAGCGACTGGGCGTCCTGTTGGTTCTGAGCACCCATCTGGAAGATGGGGTCGTTGGCCCACTCTTGGCTTCGCATCGTCTCGGCTAGGCTCGGTCCCATGCTGTGTGCGGCGACGGGCTTGCCGTCGGTGACCGTCACCAGACAGTATTGCTCGTTCTCGTGGTCGAAGTCGACGGTCCCGTTGGTGGTATCAAGACTACACCGGCCCATCCCTTCGTTCGGATCGGTGAAGCCCTGCTCGTTCATCTGCTGTTGGAACCCGGGGGCAGCTTCCTCACTGACCTGGACCGGGACCACGTAGCCCTGGCTCGCCTGTCCCGGCCGCGACTGTTCTTGTCGAGGTGGGTCGACGCTGGCGATGTCGTCGCCGGTCAGCACCGTTTCGTTGGTCTGGTTCCCGCTTTGGGTGGGATAGTAGGCGACGACCTCGACGACGCCGCGTTCGGAGAGGATGGTGCGGAGTTCGTCGGAGCCCATGTTGGGCACTTCGACGACGATATAGTGGTCGCCGTTCGGCGTCGTCTGCTCGTAAACCGTCCCTCCGGAGAGCCCCGCAGCGTTGATCTTCGTCTGGATCGTCTCGATGATCTGATTGCGGGTCCGCTGGCTCACGCCGTCGCGGATATCGTCTTCTGAGACGTCAGCGCCTGCCGATTGCAGTGCCGCAGCGAACTCCGCTTGGCTGACGTCGTCGGTGAACACCTCCGCGACGACCGTCCCGTCGTCTTGGACGTGGACGCTGGCGTTGGCCGGTTCGAGGCCGAGTTGCTCCGCCCCGTCACCGCGGAGCGCTGCCTCGAGTTCGTCGATCCGATTCTCGTCGACTTGCCCGTTGTCGCTGACCGCGTCGGGTGCAATCCCCTCGGCGGTCATCCCCGTGACGGGGGCCCGTAGCCGGGTCCCGCCCTCGAGACCGAGACCAAACTCGAGGTTCGTGGGGCTCTCTTGGAGGCTCTCGTTTCCGGCGACGCTGTTGTCGGCGACGATACCACCGGGGATGAACAGGGCGACGACGGCAAAGCCGACGAACGCCACCAGCAAGAGCACTCGCCAGTTGGACTTGACGGTGCTGATCGGATTCATGAGCGGACCCCCTCGAATTTGTACCAGCGAAGCAGACTCAGATTCAACATGTAGGTGTTCATCAGGTCAGCTGCGAGGCCGACGAACAGGATGATACCGATCGATGCCAGCAGGTCGATGCCGAACAGAAACGCCGCGACGCCCATCACGAGCATCGCGACCATCGACGTGACCGTCATCGTGACGCCAGTGCGCATCGCGCGGTAGGTGCTCTCATAGAAGTCACCGCTGCGGCGCAGGACGTGGTTGTTCAACAGGATGTCGGAGTCGACGGAGTAGCCGATCAACATCAGCAGGCCGGCGACCGTCCCAAGCGAGAGCGGAATCCCGACGAGTCGCATGAACGCAAGCGGGATCATGAGATCCGAAAACGCCGAGATGACGATCGCGATCGAGGGGACGAACGTCCGAAACAGCAGGAAGGCGATCGCGCTCATCCCGACGAAGGCAATGACGAGTCCCATGAGGGCCGTCTGCTGGCTTCCCTGGCCGAAGCTCGCCGATGTCGACGAGATCGATTGGACGATCGCGCTGTCGCCGTCTTGGGCCAGGTTCGATTCAGCCTGCTCTCGCAGGGACTGGGAGTCGGTCGAGGCGAACTGCACGATATACTGGTTCTCGCCGCCTGCCCCAGTCACCGATTCAGGCTGTTGATCGAACGCCGCCGAGATCTCGTCGGCCGACGCCGTCGTCTGGACGGTCAGTTCCGTTCCACCGGCGAAGTCCATCCCCAGCGGCACCGGCGTGCCGTACACGAGAAACGACCCACTGAGGACGAGCAATGCAACCGCGAGGACCGCGAGCGGAACCGCCGCGAGTTGGCGGTTACTGTACCGGTTGTATTCGATCTCCGGTACGTCGAAATACGCCATATATCGCTTCTCTTGCAGGCCCCCGAAGTAAGCCTTCTCCATTTCGACTCCCTTTCATCGCCGCGTGTCAGCGAATCGACTCCGACGGCCCCGCCACTCGCGACGACGACCCACTGGCTCAGTCCGGCAGGTATCGGACGCTCATCACGCCGTCGGCTGCCGAACATCGCACCTCTACGCGAACCGCCCCGAGTCGGGCCGCCCGCGCGATCGTCTCGTCGTCCTCGAGGACGTCCTGGGCTGCTGCCTCGAGGTCGTCTTCGGGGAGACAGAACACGTGCAGTTCGCCCGTCCCGGCGCGCTCTTCTTGGATCAGGTCACCGACCTCGGCGTCGGCTGCCAGCGCCTTTTCGTGCTGGGTCGGCTCGAGATCGCTATCGACCAACTCGATCGAGCGCCGTTCCGCGACGTCGATCACTTCCCACGCAACCTCCAGGGGCGGTTCCGGTGCGACGGTCGCCTCGAGGACGTCGTGGACCTCGAGGCCGGAATTCGACGCGAGGGGGTGGACCTGTGCGGTCTCGACGTCGCGGACGACCGCCGACTCTGGCTCGGCGTGCGTGACGACGAACGTCCCCGTCTTTTCGCTCATGGGCGCTCGTAGGTGGTGGATGGGTTTCGGGGTTTCGGCTTTGGGTCGTGTGGCTGTGCGAGCGCCCACCTATTGCTACGGTGGCACGATAGCGGCGATCTCCGTGGAACGCAGCACGCACCGCTCTCGATCGACTCGGGTTTCCGCAAAACGGTAATGGGGGGTGGGGGAAGTACCTCCGGATGTTCCGGAGGCAATTCATTGTTTTCGGTAATTCCTGTTAGTTGTTACGGTAGCTGTCATTCGGCCAACAGGGTTATTTCAACACACTGCAAATCCGTAGATGGCGGAGGGATCATTCCGTCGCGAGATCGACTCCGATCGACTTCGAGACAGACGGACCCCCCCCTCCGCGCTCCTGGGATCGATCCACCGTCAATAGCCACATCATCACCCGATCCCAGACCCACCCGATTGATACATTTCCTCTCGGATGGGGGCTCAAACGCTGGCCTCTGGCCGGCGTTTCTCGAGGGAAAACCGCACTCAGTAGTGACGACACGCGCGGTCTCAACATCGAACGGCACTGTTCGCGTCGACAGCGTCTCGGCAGCTCCCAGCGCTGCTTGCGTGTGAGTTCATCGCGCTCGAGGCCCTGGCGGGGCACCTTCGGAACGTCGTCGCAGGCACTCACCACTGTGTTGGTCGTGTTGCAGTCGAAACAGTCACCTGCGCGCTCGAGCACAGCCAGCGACCGAAGCTATTCCTCGGCGATGAGTTCTCGTCGGCAGCAAGCGGCGTCGGCAAGCAAGGCCACGAGACGCGGCAGAAAATGGCACCGCTCGTCTACAAGATCAGGAAGTACGGCGGCGCGCTGATCTACATCACACACGGCGAGTCGTCAATTCATCCGATGCTATGGCGCGTCGGGAAGATCGTCAAGAAGGTCTCGAAGAAGAAAGCCGTAATCGCGGACTCAGTGAAGAGCGGCGAGCTACGGGATATAGAGGCCGAAATTGAAGGAACCCCACTGACGGACTACCAATACAACACGAAAGAGGCCAGCGATTGGAGTTGGTCGGATTACGGAGAGGAAACCGACGATATGGGGGCCGACGAATCGGCCCGAATGACGGCAATCTGGACGGTGATCCAGTGCAAACAGGAGGGAATGAGCGACCGTGAAACCGCCAAATTCGTGCCGTACAGCCATGGATGGGTCAATTCTCGATGGAAGGTGTACCAGAAAGAAGGAAAGCACACAGAGGCACTTAGCAAAGTCGAGGAGAGAATCGCATGACTGCGTCGGGTTGCATAGGTGGTAAGCGCATTCGCATCCCCTTTAGTCACAGCCCACAGCCTGCTCCGCTCCCGATGGGCGCGCGGCTTGGGGGCAGCGGAGGCGTATATATAACAGCGCGCAACGCGCGTGGTGCGCGTGAATCGCTCGAAACGAGCCAACCACTTTGGGACGGCCGTCGAGAAACGGATGGCCGAGAAGCGACGATTCGATCTCGAGCGGGCACGACGCGAGGTTCGGCAACGGGACTCCTGTCGAGATCAAATCAACGATGCACAAACACGCCAACGGCCAGCCCGGCAACTGGAAGGTCTACCGGAAATACCATGAGAAGTTCCGGCGGCACGACGGCTGGTACTGTTTTGTCGTTTACCGGCCACATGGGCGCTCAGGACTGACGATCCTCCAGAACAAGATGGTCCGCTCGAGCGATCTCCCCTTGCTTCGGTGGCACGGTGGTGGCGATCACCGCGGAACCGAACAAGCGAAGATTTCGATCAGTGCTATATTTTAGCGATCTGTCTTACTTCAGCGATTTTATAGCACATAGGTAATTTTTTCGAAACATGAATTGGCGAACTGCAGGTGTTATAATTGGAATCTTGACAGTGGTTTGTCTTGGACTTGTATTTTCCATCGTATATCCGCCCTCAACTACAGAGTTAGACTATCGTGATCCGTTCACTTCTCCTGAGACCAGTGAGTATGAACTGTCCGGTGAAATAGTCGTTGACGGAGAACTACTGGTCGAATTGGAGGCGACCGTGACAGCCAATGGATCGCGGTATCGGTCTATAGGGTCAGATGAGGATCTTACTGAGTCGTATCAAGAATCTCCTGGCGAAGACAAATATGTAGTTGGATAGCGATTTGCCGTCAGACCGATTTCGCAGCAGTCTCATGAATGGTCTCTCAATAGTGAACCAAGTGTGTCGCTGGGGATTGGCGGATCGCCGGAATCGATAGATTCCGCGATCC
>Ga0207720_100195_pt1 | contig 55570 bp, 56 predicted proteins | sample A23P2SouthBayCA_2_FD_187751 | JGI IMG/M metagenome (GOLD analysis project Ga0207720, IMG submission 187751) | Aerobic enrichment media microbial communities from Eden Landing Ponds, California, USA - A23 E3 (2) (SPAdes) | ecosystem: Environmental > Aquatic > Marine > Unclassified | place... | reverse complement strand
ATCGGAGCAGTCATCACTCAGTCCAGACATCGTCGACGCCGAGCCCTTTCGCTTGCGGAACGACTGCCGACCCCTTCTCGAGCAAGACAGGATCGCGCCCCAGGTCCTCCGCGAGCAGGCCGCCGGTCGCGAGCCCGCAGGCCGGCACGTCGGGGATCGCCGCCGCCAGGTGGACCGCACCGGTTCGCGCGACGACCCCGTCGATCGTCGTCGTGACCAGCGGCGTCACCTCGAGTTCGGCCAGCCAGGCCGCAACCTTGCGTGCCACGTCGATCCCGCCCAGTGCCATCGGTTTCAAGACGACGACATCGGCCGCATCGGCGTCACAGATCGTGTCGACGCCATGCTCGAGGAGGCCTTCATCGAGCGCGATCGAAACGCCCGTGTTCTGAGCCCGCAGATCGGCATGGCCCTCGAGTGCGCCTGCGGGCAGCGGTTGCTCAAGCATCGAGACGTCAAGGTCCGCAAAGGCCTCGAGTGCCAACGATGCCTGTTCGTACGTCCAGGCCTCGTTGGCATCGGCCCGGAGCTCCACGTCGGGGCCGACGGTTTCGCGCACGCGGCGAACGCGTTCGATGTCTTCCTCGACGCTTCGGAGACCCACCTTCAGCTTGCAGGTGTCGAATCCACGGTCGACGGCTGCACGTACGTCACGTGCGGTGTCGGCCGGCGAGCCGTCGCCGATCGTCGCGTTGACCGGTACTCGACCGATCATCGGTCCCTGGCTCAGATAGCGATACAGCGGCGTCGCCTCGCAGGTCGCCTGCAGATCGGCAAGTGCCAGCGAGACCGCGTGGCGGGCGGCGACCTGTTGATCGACGACCTCGAGAGCTTCGCTCGGACCGCCCGTTCGGAGCGCGTTCTGGGCGCGCTCGAGTGCCTGCTCGCAATCCGCGAGCGACTCCGTCCAGCCCGCCAGCGGCGTCGCCTCGCCGTAGCCGACGACGGAATCGTCGCTGGCCTCGTCGACGAGTCGCACGAGAAACCCCTCGCGGGCGCTGATCGTACCGTCGGCCGTCTCGAGTGGCTCCGCAAGCGCAAGCGAGAACGGGCGATACGCGAGCGAGAGGTCGGCGTCGGTCATAGCACCACCAACCCGCCGGCGAAACAGACGGCATAGAGTGCGAGCAATTTCCCCGTCTGCTCGAGTGCAGGGTTGAGTGCCTCGCCGTCGGTGCGTGTCAGGACGGTTCGGGCGACCAGCGCGGCGTAGGGGAGCGTGACCAGCGCCAGTAACACGCCCGGACCGTAGTCGGTTCCGAGCCAGAACCAGACGGGGACGACATAGGCCAGTGCGAGCATGGCGACGTACTCGAGGCGGCTCCACCGGTAGCCGAGTCGCACTGCCAGGGTTCGCTTGCCGGTCTCGGCGTCAGTTTCCATGTCACGGATGTTGTTCACGACGATGATCGCCGTCGAGATCGCGGCGATCGGCAGGCTCGCGACGACGGCCGCGGTTGTGATCGTTCCTGCGGGGAGCGTCGTCGTCAGCGGCTCGGCGAGGACGGCTGCGGCTTGCACGTAGTAGGTCCCCGTCACGGCGACGAGCCCGAAGAAGACGAACACGAAGAGATCACCCAGGCCGTGATACCCGAGCGGGTAGGGGCCACCGGTGTAGGCCCATCCGCAGACGACGCTTACGAGCCCGATGGCGAGGATCGGCAGCCCGCCGACGTAGACGAGATAGGTTCCCGAGAGGATCGCTAGCCCGAAGGTCACGACGGTCGCGAGCTTGACCTGTTCGGGCGAAATCAGCCCCGACTGGGTGACCCGGGTAAATCCCTCGCGGTCCTCAGTGTCGGCACCGTTGATCGCGTCGTAGTAGTCGTTCGCGAAATTCGTCCCGATCTGGATCAGCGCCGCCCCCACGAACGCAAGCAGCGCCGGCAACGGCGCAAACACCCCGTCGGCGACTGCCAGCCCCGTTCCCACGATCACTGGGGCCGCAGCCGCGGGCAAGGTCTGGGGACGGGCTGCCATCAGCCACGCCTTCGTCCGTGAAATATCGACCTCGGCCGAACTCATTACTCGCATATCCGACTCGAAAGAGTGTCAACGTTGGCATTGCGAGCCGACAGCTCGGCCGAGTGTTCACTCTGTGGGGACTACACACTCGAGGGGGTCCATCTCGACAAACGCCGTTTCGTACCCCTGATGGCGGGCCACTTGTGGCGGGGATTCGACGGTGATCGTTACCGAATCGCCCGGCTGGATGTCCGTGAGTGAGTGCCCGTAATGGAAGCCGACCGCGCCGTCGAGCGTCCCGACGAGGTCGCGGTCGACGACCCTCGAGCCGTCGGGATCGACAGTGGCCTGCAACGACATGTTCGTCAGCGGCACCCGATTGTACGGTGTTCTCGGCGAGACGAGCAGATACCGGTCGTCGCCGTCGGCCAGTCGCGAATCCGACTCGAGCAACGTGACCACGAACGCCGCGTCGCCGCTTCGTGGCAGGCCATCCCGTCGTTCGGGGTCAGATTCACGCAACAGGGTGCCGGGATACGCATCGGCAGATGGAAGTGTGGAGTACGGTATCTCGGAATGGCTCCCGTTGTCACCGTCACCGCCGTGGGTCATCGGCTCGAGCGCACCGTGCTCGCCCCACCGCTCTTGATCGAGCAGTTCGATTCCGTCGACGACCGTTTCGCGGAACGCCTGATCGTAGGTAAATTCGAACGTCGCGGTCGCGCCATCACCGAAGCGCCCCGTGAACACGCCGGTTCGCCGCATCGTGACCGGTGGCACGTCGACATCGACAGTGTAGGTGCCGTCTCTCGGCAGCGTAATGTTATCACCGAAATGAAAGCCCATCTCCTGGGAAAGCATCGGCCACAGCGACAGGCGTCGCCGCCACCCGCCGTCGCCCTCAACCGTCACTCGCGGGCTGACATCGACGGGAAGCACATGTCCCGTCACGGCGTCCCAGACGACGAGCATCAGATGGATACCGCGGCCAGCCGCCGGTTCGACGAGCTGGCGCTCGGTTCCAGTGACGAGCCAGAACGGATGCGGGTACGTGACCATCGGTGCCAGTCTGTAGTCACCGGCAGCGACTGGCTCGAGCATCCGCATCGATTTCCGGTGCCCGGGACGGTACACGGCGTCCGGCGGGTCCTCGAGCATCGGGATCGGCGCGGTGCCCGTGACGTTCCCGCCGCTTCCGGCCTCACTATCGCTTTCACTGTCGTTCCGATCGTCGGTGCCATCCTCCGGAGCCCCACAGCCCGCGAGGGCGATCGCAGCCGGAAGCGGGGCCGTCCGTCGGAGGAACGTCCGTCGGTTCATCAGTAGCGTACTCGAGTAGTGTCGCCGTCGACGCCCCGGCTCAGTAGTGCCACGGGAACTCGTTGAAGTCCGGCTCGCGCCCCTCGACGAACGCGTCGCGGCCTTCCTTTGCTTCGTCGGTCATGTAGCCCAGCCGCGTCGCCTCGCCGGCGAAGACCTGCTGGCCGATCATCCCGTCGTCGGTCATATTGAAGGCGTACTTGAGCATCCGCATCGCCGTTGGGCTCTTTGCATTGATCCGGCGGCCCCACTCGAGGGCGGTCTCCTCTAACTCCTCGTGGGGGACGGCTTCATTGACCATGCCCATCTCTTCGGCTTCCGCGGCGGAGTAGGTCTTCCCGAGGAAAAACACCTCCCGGGCCTTCTTCTGGCCGATCTGCTTGGCGAGATATGCCGATCCGAAGCCGGCGTCGTAGCTGGCCACGTCGGGATCGGTCTGGAGGAACTTCGCATGTTCCTCGCTCGCGAGGGTCAGATCACAAACGACGTGCAGCGAGTGGCCGCCACCGACGGCCCAGCCCGGCACCACACAGACGACGACCTTCGGAATGTGACGGATCAGCCGCTGGACCTCGAGGATGTGCAGTCGACCCTGCTCCGAGGCCCGTTCCTCGTCGCCTTCGTACTGGTAGCCGTCCTCGCCGCGGATCGTCTGGTCGCCACCCGAGCAAAAGGCCCAGCCGCCGTCCTTCGAGGAGGGGCCGTTCCCGGTCAGCAACACACAGCCGACGTCGGTCTGGCGTTTCGCGTGATCCAAGGCGTCGTAGAGCTCGTCGACCGTTCCCGGTCGAAAGGCGTTGCGAACGTCGGGTCGGTCGAACGCGATCCGCACCGTCCCGGAGTCGACCGCGCGGTGGTAGGTAATGTCTCTGAACTCGTCGTTCAGGGCCGTTGGCTCCCACTGTGCCGGATCGAAGAGGTCCGAAACCATTTGCTCGAGTGTCGTCGGCGACGCGTGAAATAGGTTCGCGTCGCGATCCTCCGAATTTTGTATCGCATATATTGGTTTGTCTGTTGGAAACAGACCAAGTCAGGTGCTCCCAGATATCGTGGTAAGAACTAACACTAATTGCAGACGTGAGCACCGAGAGCCGACTCGAGCGATCGACAGACGATTGCAGGACAGCGAAGAAATCCTCCCGTTCAGTTCGACCCGTCGACGATGTTCTCGACGGCGCTCGTCACGCGCTCGTCGAGCGCTTCGCGCCGTCGATGGCTCGCTTCGGACTCGAACTCGACAGCGAGAACCTGCGTCCCCGGCGTCTCGAGCGAGTCGCGATAGGCAGCCGAGAAGTCAGCGGGCACGACGTGTTCGAACTCAAGGCCGTAGAAGTCGGCGAGCGCGTCGAACTCGAGGCCGTGGGGCGTCTTGAACTGCTGCGTAAAGGGTGGGTCGAACGCCTCGATTGGCAGTTTGTGGAAGATGCCGCCGCCGTCGTTGTCCAGTAACACGATCGTCGCATCGACATCACAGCGCTCGACCGCGAGCAGCCCGTTCGAATCGTGATAGAATGCCAGATCGCCAGTTACCAGCACCAGCGGGTCGTCGGTCGCGCTGCCGGCACCGAGCGCCGTGCTCGCGATACCGTCGATGCCACTCGCGCCGCGGTTCGCGAGCACCGTTAGGTCGGCCGCTCGTGGGCGGCCAAAGCGGTCTGCGTCCCGGATCGGCATGCTGTTCGAGACGAACACCGTCGCCGGATCCGGCGCGTTCGCGATTGCCGTGGCGAGGATTGCACCCTCGAACGGCTCAGACGCGAGCGCGGCCGCGGCCAGCGCATCGTCGCGGATTTCCCAGTGACGGCGTTCAGCCGCGTCGAACCGGGTGCGCCACGCGTCGTCAGCCGAGAATGGTGTGGCCGACTCGGTGGGCTCGCACTCGTCGAGCGCCTCGAGCAGCCCATCGACGACGGACCCGGGGTCGGCGGCCAACAGATCGGTCGCAGTGAACGTCGCCTCGCGCCACGCGCCCGCGGGGTCGATCAGGAACTGTCGTGCATCGGCGTCCCGAAGCCAGTGGCGAAGCCGTTTCGACGTCGGAGACGCGCCAAACCGGAGGACGACATCCGGCGCTGGCAGTGCATCGATGTAGGCATCGTAACCACCGTATACTGTTCGTGGTGTGTCACTCTCCTCGACGTGCGGGCCGTATCGCAGTCCCGACAGCGGATCCGCGAGGATCGGCGCGCCGAGTTTATTTGCAAGGTCAGTGACCGCATCGGGCTCGAGAGAGCTGCAAGCGGTCGGATCGGCAGGCCCCGCGACGATCAGCGGCCGGTCGGCGGCCTCGAGCGCCCGGAGCAGCTTCTGATGGTTGTCATGCGTGAGCGTCTGCGTTCCGTCCGCCGTCTCGACGAACGGGCCGTCTCGTCCCACTGCTGCCAGCGTATCGGTGAACGAGTCGGGCACATCGCCGGGAACGTCGATCGGCTCGAGGGGCTTGCGGAACGGACAATTGCAATGGACGGGACCGGGCGGAACACCGGTTGTCTCCGAAAGCGCACGCGCTGCACTCGTCCGAAGACTGCGCACCTTCCGCTCGTTGGCTTCGGGTTCGGGTAGCTCGGTGTACCACCGAACCGCATCGCCGTAGAGTTTGACCTGATCGACGGTTTGGTTCGCGCCGCTGTCGCGCAACTCAGGCGGGCGGTCGGCAGTGAGCACGAGCAGCGGAACGCGGGCCTGATCGGCCTCCATCACGGCGGGGTGGAAGTTCGCGGCTGCCGTCCCGGAGGTACAGACCAGCGCCGTCGGCTCGCCAGTGCGGCGAGCGCGACCGAGCGCGAAATAGGCCGCTGAGCGCTCGTCTAAGTGCGAGTAGACGTCGATATCCGGGTGGTCGGCGAACGCGACCGTCAGCGGCGTCGACCGGCTGCCGGGGGCGATACAGACGGCCTCGAGGCCGCCCTTGGCGAGTTCGTCGGCGAGGATGCGACCCCAAAGGGTCGCACGGTTCGGTGCAGTCATTGGTTACTACCGCAGTTCGTCGAGAATCGGGCGGAACTTCAGCTGTACTTCGTCCCACTCCTCGTCGGGGTCGCTGTCGGCGACGATCCCGTTGCCCGCAAACAGCGTCACCGTCTCGTCGGCCGCGACGCCCGACCGGAGCCCGACCGCGAACTCGCCATCACCGGCGGCGTCGAACCAGCCAACCGGCGCGGCATACCAGCCACGGTCGAACGGCTCCGTCTCGCGGATCGTCTCCCAGGCTGCATCGGGTGGGACGCCGCCGACTGCAGGCGTCGGATGCAACGCCTCGACGAGTTCGAGAACGTGGTGCTCGCCCTCGAGCGTCGCTTCGATCGGCGTCCGCAGATGCTGAATGGTCGCCAGCCGGCGGATCGTCTGTTCGCTAACGGTGAGGTCGCGTGCGAGCGGCGCGAGTTGCTCGCGGATCGCGTCGACGACGAGGCCGTGTTCGCGTTGAAACTTCGGATCGTCGCGCATCCGGTCGACGTGTGCCTCGTCTTCGGCTGGCGTTTCGCCGCGGGGAACCGACCCGGCAAGCGCTTCCGTCTCGACGCACGCGCCGTGTTTCGAGACCAGTCGCTCCGGTGGCGCGCCGAAGAACGTCCCACCGTCGTCGTGGCCGATCTGAAAGCCATAGCAGTTCGGATATCGGCGGCGCAGTCGTTCGAGCGTTGCCGGGACGTCGATCGGTTCCTCGAGATCGACCGACAGCGACTGTGCGAGGACGACTTTCGTCAGCTGACCGTCAGCGATTCGCTCGAGGGCGGTGTCGACCTGTTCGGTCCAGGCCGTCTGGGAGGTCGTCCGCCGCGTCGCAGCGACGCCGGGTGTCGCGTCGGCTGGTCGCGTCGCCGGCTGGGTCATCAGGCGATCGTGCCAGCGCTCGAGGCGGTCGTCGACCGTCTCATCGTGTTCTCCGACAGCGGTCAGCCACGTCTCGCCGTCGTTGCAGGTCACGAACAGTTGTGGGACGACGAAGGAAGCCGCGTCGAAGCCGGTCCAGGGCGGGCCGGCCTCGTGGCCGTCGTGAAAGGAAAAGCCGCCGAACGCCCGCGGTCGCGCGTGTTCGGGGCCATCGTGTGCGAGGCCGTCGAAGGCACGGCTCGCCTGCGTTCGAATCCGATCGAATCGGTCGGTGCCGGTCGCGGTAAAGCGGGCGGCAACGCCACGACCGACGATCTCGAGTCCGTCGGGTGTGGCCCACTGAATTCTCGACGCGGTTTCATCCTCGAGCACCGCACCGAACGCGGCGGTCTCGAGTTCGCGACTCCGGCTGACGAGGTCGACGGCGTTGTCAACCGACTCGGTCTCCCCCGTTAGTCGACCTTCACCCGACGATCGGTCCATCGACACAACCTCAGGACCGGCCCGTCTTCAGCCTAACTATTCGCTGACCTGGTGTATACGTCTAGCTGTACCGTTCTTCCTGCCACGGATCTGCGGTCCGCGAGTAGCCGCGTCGCTCCCAGTAGCCACGCTCGGGTTCGGTGAGGAACTCGATACCGTCGACCCATTTTGCGCCCTTGTATGCGTACTTGTGCGGCGTCACTACCCGAAGTGGGCCACCGTGGTCTGCGGGCAGTTCGTCGCCGTCGAACGCCCACGTAAACAGGACCTCCTCGCGCATGCAGTCCTCGAGCGGGAGATCCGTGGTGTAGTCGTCCAGTGCCGAAAAGAGCACGTGGACGGCCTGACCGGACTCCGTCCGGTTGCCCGACGAGCGTCGCTCGTCGACGTCGTCGATGACGCCGGCCCGCTCGGCGAGGTCGGGAAACGGAACGCCGGTGAACTCGCAGTCGAACTTGCTCCAGCCGGTCACGCAGTGAAAGTCCTGGCGCTGGGTCACACTCGGCAGCGATCGGAACTCCTCCCACGAGAAAGACAGTTCCTCCTCGACCGCCCCGGTGACGGTAAACTCCCACGTCTCGGGGTCCCAGTCGGGCGTCGCGCTCTTCGAGAGAACAGGGAACGCGTCCGTCTCACGCTGTCCCGGTGGCAGTCGCTCGTCGCCAAACTCCCGATACAAATCCGTTACGTCCGTCGCGTCCATACCCGTGGCTTCGTGCCGATCGATGTAGGTGTGACGCCATCGCCTGCCACCCTTCGAGAAACGCAGAATTTGGCAGCAAGCACAGGGGCAGAAACGAACCGAAACGGTCTCGAGACGACCACAAGCGGCGGTTTCCATTGAAACCCTCGCTACGCATTAGTATGATCTCCCCGTGGCTATCGATGCATGGCGAGCAGACAACAACTCACGGAGCAAGACGTAACCGAGAAGCAACCGACAGAGGTGGGCCAAGATGCGATGGGGCCTGCGTTCGTCGCATCGGCCGCGTCAGTCGGGCTCGCGCTGTACTACTACTTCGTCCGCGGCGAGCGCCAGCTCGGGATGTTCGTCGGGCTCTGGCCGCCAACGATCCTCGCGTTCGCGAGTTACTTCAACCAGCGGAAGATGCAGCGCCAACTCAAGACGCTGACCCAGCCGGGGACGAAGCTGCGGGAGGCGTTCGACTCGATGATGGGCAGCCGGTAGGTCGACGCCCACCGTGTGGCCACGACCACCGATCAGGTCGTCAGTGAGCCAGCGGCGCTCGCACACCAACTGTCGTTTCGGCTGCCTGAATTTTTCTTTCCGCTCAGTATAGATTCCCCGTCAAACCTAAATACCCCCTCGCCGAAAGCCGAATCAGATGCCGAAAGTAGAGATCACTATCCCGGAGCACCTCGAGATGCAGATCGCGCAGATGGTCGAACGCGGTGAGTTCGTCAACCGCGAGGAAGCGATCGAGGACCTCCTGTCGACGGGTATCAAGGCCTACAAGACGAGTGGACCGATGGACGAAGACGAGGGCGCGACCGGCGGCACCGGCCTCGAAGACGACGGCATGATGGGCCACGACGACGAATACGTCTTCTAACGTCTTTGTTTTCGGCAGTTCGTTCGGGCGTCCGGCAGCGCATCGACCCGTCCCGCCGTCGATGACGGATTCGGCCTGCCGGACGACGATCAGTGCCGACTCGAGTATCGTGCGTAGCGGCTCGGCACCGTCACCGACGCCGATCGCACGCGACCGGCGTCTAAATCGTGTTGACCGCCGGTTTACACGCCGATCGTGAGCAGCGGAATCCCGAAGGCAACTGCCACACCGACGAGCATGACGACGAAGCCGACCGCAACGTCCCGTGCTGAGTAGGGACTCATCGGTGCGGTCGTTCGCTCGGCCTCGAGGTCGTGACCGACGTCGGCTGCCGAGTCGTGATCAGTCTCCGTCGCGTGCTCACTATCGTCTGCCATGCCCGGGCGTTGGTCCCTCTTCGTCTTAAAGACACCTACGTGATGCTTGGAGCAATCAGCGAGACGTATCACCTAGGTATATTTATCAGGAGGAAGACAACCGATCCCACGATGCCCTCCAGTCTCGGACCGTGCTCTCGCCGGCAACTTCTCGCCGGCGCGAGCGGTCTCACAGTCGCACTCGCCGGCTGTACCGGCACAGAGGAATCGACGAACTCGAGCAGACGCGATCACACGACGCGTCAGTACGAGTCGGCCACCGAATACGAATCGCTGTTCGTCCGCTTCGAGAACGACGATCGCTTCGTTTATCGAAACGAGGATGAGGCCACGGCGGCCGAAAACGGCAAGGACGCAGTGGACAGCCGCTCGCCGCTGTTCGTTTGCTCCGAAAACGACGCTGCGGAACTCTGGATCGACCCTGCCCTCGCGGACGACAAGACGCGCGAGTTCCGTGATTTCCTCGAGGCGACTGACTTCGGAAGCCAGTCGATCGTCGTCCTCCAGTGGCCGATCGAAGACTGTTACGAGCGGCACGTGATGGGTGTGCGGGCACGCGACGACGATTTCGAGACGGCGTTCTGTCGGTCCCTGAAAGCGCCGACGACGCCCTGTGAGGCCGACCGGGAACTGATGGAAGCGATCGTCCTCCGGGTCGACCGGGCGTACGCGGAGCGTCCCTCGAGCAGCGGCAGTTCCGAGAGCGCATCGTGTCGCGGTCGAACGATAGTAGCAGAGAGCAGCCCCATCGGAAACGTGACGAACACGACGCTGAACGCGACCGTGAACACGGAGAGAGACGAATGAGCGGAAACCACCGGAAGACACGCCGTCGGTTCCTCGCCGGTCTCAGCGCGGTCTCCAGCGTTGCCGTCGCCGGCTGTAGCACCCTCCCCTGGGAGGACGACGGGACGGCCACGTCGCTCCGGATGTCGCCGGCCGAAGCCGGGAGCGTCCGCACCGACGACGAGCCGACGATCGAGTGGCCGGCTCCAATCCGGCCCGCCGAGAGCGCACTCGAGGACGGACTCGAGCGTGTCGACGCGTTGCTGGCCGACGTTCCCGATTCGCTGGGACCGGACGACGTGCCGAACGGCGTCGTTCGCGAGTCGATCGTCGAAAAGCGTGACGAGGCGATGACCATTCGAGCGGACGGTGCCGACGCAACGGGAGCGGCGCAGTATCACGCGTTTCGGGAGACGAGAGACGCACGTGAGGCGGCCCGACACGCCGTAACGACGTGGCACGCTATCGACGCGGATAGAAAGTCGCTCGTCGCCGATCTCCACGACGAGCGAGACGCAGTCGATACCGCAGTGACAGACCGACACGAGGCGCTCGAGTACCGCGGCACCGACACGGCCGACGGGCGACTCCGTGCGTGCCTCTACTATTTCCAACACGAGACCGACCTCGCCAATGCGGCCCGGAGTCTCGACCGCTGGAGCGTTGCCGAGGCTGACGACGTTCTAGAACTCGGCGAGTCCGCCGGCACTCTCGAGTTCGCGACGGCGACGACGACCGTCTGGGAGCACCTCGATGCCCGGTGGCTCGCGGACGGCGAAACCGTCGGCCTCGAGTCGACCTTCGAAGACGCCCTCGAGCACTCTATCGCGGCCGCCGACGAAGTCGGGTTCCCTGCCCAAGACGACGATTGGTTCGAAGCGATCGGGCTCGGCGAGCTGGACGACCAGTACCTCGAGTTCGTCCTCTGGCGGGCTGGACAGCCGGTCGAGGACGCCCAGGATGGCATGAAAGAGGCGTTGCGAGAGGGCGACCTGGCGACTGGACTCTACAACGCCCTCGAGTTCGAGGTGGCGTACCGGGGGTTCGAGACGGTTCGCGACCGGATCGCCGACGGCGACGTTCGTGATCTCTCGGTCGAGGACGTTCGCGCCGAGCGCCGGGAAGCGCTCGCTGCTGCCCAGCAGGCGCGCGAAGCCGAGCTCGAGGGCGGATCGCTCACCGAGCCGTCGCTCGGTGCGTACATCCTCGCGGAGACGCTCCGGTCGCTCGCCTGGGTCGACGACAGCGTGCGACGCGCCGCCGATCGGGAACCCGAGACGACCGTCTCGCTGACCAGCCAGTACCGCGACTACGTCCGATACCGGAGCCACCTCGAAGCACTGCCGGACGCCGTCGAGGCGGTTCGCGCTCGGCTGCTCGCGTAGCCGGTCGTCCGATCCAGACCCCTTTACTACCCTCGGTGCGAACGATCCGCTAAGAGCACATGGCACTGACCAAGCGAATCATTCCCTGTATCGACGTGGATCTCGACGAGGATGGGAATCCGGCGGTCTACACCGGCGTCAACTTCGAGGACCTGAAATACACCGGCGACCCCGTTGAGATGGCCAAAGCGTACAACGAGTCGGGAGCAGACGAGTTCGTCTTCCTCGACATCACTGCCTCCGCGGAGGGTCGCGAGACGATGCTCGATGTCGTCGAGCGCGTCGCCGACGAGGTCTTCATTCCGCTGACGGTCGGCGGCGGCATCCGCACCACCGACGACATCAAAGAAACTCTGCGGGCCGGCGCGGACAAGGTCTCGATAACCACCGGCGCGCTCGAGCGTCCCGAACTGATCAACGAGGGCGCACAGGCCTTCGGCAACCAGTGTATCGTCATCAGCGTCGACGCCAGACGGCGCTTCGACGAAGACGGCGAACACTACGTCGAGATCGACGGCGAGTCCTGCTGGTTCGAGTGTACGAAGAAAGGCGGCCGCGAGGGCACCGGGATCGACGTCCTCGAGTGGGCTGCGGAAGCCGAGTCCCGCGGTGCGGGCGAACTCTTCGTCAACTCGATCGACAAGGACGGCACGAAAGACGGCTACGACCTGCCGCTGACGAACGCCGTCACTGACACCGTCGACACGCCGGTAATCGCTTCCTCGGGCTGTGGCAGCCCCGAAGACATGTACGACGTGTTCACCGAAGCCGATGCCGACGCCGGCCTCGCGGCCTCGATCTTCCACTTCGACGAGTACTCGATCGAGGAGACGAAAGCCTATCTCGACGACCACGGCGTGCCGGTTCGCCGCTAGACGACGCGGTCAGCCCGGCTGGCACCCACACGTTTATTTTCTCGGAGTCCTCCCTTTCAACTAGTGAAATGGCGGTGTACGTGGTGTGGGAAACCGCACGCGGAGAACGACCCACCCTGTGACAACTGCGGGCACAACACCTTCGAGAAGGCAGTCGTCCGAGCGGACGAAACCGGTGAAGGCCACGGCGCGGCCGCCGCCGACGATACCGACGGCGAACCGATACCGTCCGGAACCGTCGATACCGGCCCCGACTACGTCTGGGCCTGCACGAACTGCGGCCGCGAGCACGTCCGCAACTCCCCACCGTGTTCTCGCTGTGGCAACCCCGACCTCGAGAAAGTCGAGCAGACCTACGAGGGGCTCGAGCGCGACCTCGAGACGTCGAGTTGGCTTGCGGTCGCGAAACCCTACCTCCCGGTCCTCGCCGTAATCGGGATCGTCATCGCGCTGTTCGCGACGGGGACCGTCCCACCGTCGATACTGCCTGGAATAGGGTCGCCGTCGCCACCGGATGCACCCGGTGAAGGGTCCGAAGCGGCAGGGATCGACCTCGAGGCGACCGAGCAGGCGGTCCACGATCGGCTCGAGGCCGACCGTAATCAGTCCGAGTCACGAACGTACGACGACGGACTCGCGGACTATGCCGAATACATGAATCGTGCGTTCGTGGTGATCGAGTACGAGGAGTCGAGACCCGAGCCGGCCCAAGCGAGTGACTTCGGCACCAACTGCCAGCGTGAGCCATACGCTGGACGGCTCCAGGGGACGCTGTCGATCGCCGACTACGACGACGAGGCGGCACTCGCCGACGACATCGCCACAGCCCTCAGCGAGGAGACCGGCGACAGCGATTTCGACAGGGAAGGGCTCGACCTCCACGTCGTTGACGGCTCTGTTTACGTGTTCTACGCGGCGTGTAGCAGTTCGAACTGATCGATCGATTACAGCCGGACCTCGTTCGTACCACGGCACCAAAAGAGAACGATCGGGTCGAACCCGAGACGACAGTGCTTACGCGGCCGCTTCGAACGCGTCGCGGAACGATGTCGCCTTCTCGCGGACGGTCACGGCCGCGTCCTCGAGACACTCGAGGGGATCGGCCCCGCCCTCGGTCTTGATCGTCAGGATGGGCTCGGTCTGGCCGCCCGACTGTTCGGGGTTGACGTCGTAGGTCGCTGCACTCACATCGTCGTGCTCGAGCAGCGCGCCCTTGAGCACGTTCATGAACGTGTGGTCCTCGCCGGCGATTTCGATCGAGAGTTCATCCTCGGTGCTCTCGGTGACCCGCAGTTCCATGTCAGTCAGTGCGGCCGTCGGCTGCTTGTACCTTTCGAAGCCGGCCCTCGGGACGGCTCACGTCACGATCGCCGTCGCTCGCCGCGACAGTGGGGTCAACCGATCCGGGAACGAGCGACTTTCGCTGAAGGCAAACCACTATACGGCCCCGTTCGAACCACGGCATATGCGCACCCTCGCGGCCCTACTTGCGGTCATCGTCGCCGCGTCGCTGATCGGGTCGATCGCGGTCGTCAGATGGATCCACCGGCCGGCACAGCGCTGGCGTGACGTGGCTCGAGCGCGGCTCGTCTACGGGATTCCGTGGGGATCGCTGGTCGTGATCGCGTTCGTCCTCGCTGTCTACCTGTTCGTCCAGAGCGGACTGGCAGACTTCGACGATCCCGTGACGATTCCCTTCCGCACGTGGTCGTATTTCTACCCGCTTGGGATGGCGACGGCGTCGTTTTCCCACGCGGGCCCCGGCCATCTCATCGGAAATCTCGCCGGGACCGCCGTCGTCGCCCCGATCGCCGAGTACGCCTGGGGCCACTATCCGGACGAGCGCGATCCGGTCCGAACCGACTCGTGGGCTGCCGATCCGCGCGTCCGGGCGGTCGTCGTCTTCCCGCTTGTGGTCATCGGCGTCGGACTCGTGATGAGCCTGTTCGCGCTCGGCCCCGTCATCGGCTTTTCCGGTGTCGTCTTCGCCCTCGCAGGCTTTGCACTCGTCCAGTATCCGATCCTGACGATCATTGCCACGCTCGGCGTCCAAGACGTCGTCTTGCGGCTCTACTACGCGCTACAAGAACCCATCCGTGTCTATACCGCTGCGCCCCGCCCGCCGTCGGCACCCTCCTGGGCCGGTATCGCCATTCAGGGCCATGCACTCGGGCTCTTCGTCGGCTTCGTTCTTGGTGTCGCCCTCCTCAAACGCCGCCACAGCCGCCCCGATCCGCTCCGGCTCTGGCTTGCCGTTCTGTTGTTTGGCTTCTCGAGGGAGCTGTGGGCGATCTATTGGTTCGGTGCCGAAAACACGTTCATCCTCTACCAGGGGCCGGGCGTCGCCATCGTCTCGATACTCGCACTCGTGGTCACGCTCTCGATGACCGCCCCCGACACACCTCTGCTCCCGCCACAGCTCCAGCGACTGGTCGCACAGCCATCCGACGACGAGTCGTCGCCGGTCACCAGGCCGCTCGAGCTCGCCGGTAGCGCTCGCGACCGCGTCGTCACGGCCCGGATCGAGCGCATCCGCGAGATCGTCACTGCGGACTACGACCGCGAGTCGAGCCTGCTGTCACAGCTGACTCGTCGGCGAGCCGCGTTCCTGGCGGTCGTCGGCGTGCTCGCGGTCCTCGGCGGCGTCGCCGTCCCCACGAACTTCCTCGTCGTCGACGATGCGACGGCGACGTCGGCGTCGGCCGTCCAGATCGAGGACTACACGGTCGAGTACGTCGAGGGCGTCCCGAACGAACTCGTCTCCGGGATCGGCATCGAGGCAATCGAGAGCGACGAGGGCCTCGAGTCGAGCGGGGTGATCGTCGCCAGCGAGCGACGTGAGATTTGGCTCGAGGCGGTCAGCACCCAACGACTGGCCTTCACGGGCGAGGAGACGATTACCGTCGGCGGCCCCGGCTGGCGCGAGACGGTTCACGTCGACCGCAGCGGCTGGGAGCCGGTCGGCAACGAGACCGTCTATCAGGTCTGGCTGTGGGAGGACGGCACCGATCGCCAGCTCGCGTACGAATCCAACGACTCGCGGGCCGACGTGCGGATCGCCGGTCGAAACGTGACCATCGGCACCGACGACGGCACGTTCGACCTCGCGGTCAACGCGAGCGAGAACACCGCCACCGCGACGACGCCGATCCCAGCCGAAAACGAGACGACAATGGCTGGCGGCCTCACCTTCGAGCGAGACGAAGAGACGGTCTACGCGGCCGCCGACGGGACGCGGGTCGCGATCGCGAGCAAAGAGACGTACAACGGCTCCTGACCGCTACTGCGTGCTGGTTTCCGAACTCGTTAAACTCGAGTCGACCACTCGATGCGGAAGACCTCGGCCTCGAGCGTCGCTTCTGCTTCGGTATGGAAGTCGAACTGCTTGGGCAGCGGAAACGCAGCCCGGAACGCGTGCGTTACCTCCCCGCCCTCGTCGGCGGCGAACGACTCGACGAACTCCTGGCTGCCCTCGTTGTGGATCGTATAGGAGACCGCCCCGATCTCGCGTGCTGTCTCGAGGAAGTCCCGATCCGCATGTCGATTCTCGCGCTGTGCGCCGAAGGGTGGATTCGAGAGCACGGTCGCATCAGTGACCGAAAACGGATGGCGGGTGACGTCGCCGCAAAGCCAGCCGATAGCGCGACCGCGGTCGTCATCATCCACGACTGCCTGTTCGTTCCGTTGGGCGACTGCGAGCGCGTCAGCGTCGACATCGACCGCCGCAACGCGGTCGCCACCGGCCAGTGTGGCCGCGATTGCGAGCATCCCGGTTCCAGTACCGAGATCGACGACCTGCCCCTCGAGATCGCCCTGCAATCCTGCCAGGTGGCAGAGATGTGCGGCCAGTTCCGGCGGGGTGAGATACTGCTCGAGGGCTGGTGACGGCTCCGAAAAGTCTTCGAGAGACTCGAGTCGACGAGCGAGCGTGCGTCGAGACGGACTGGACATGATCAGGTATCGGTACTCGAGTGTAATGGCTCTCTCGAGGTCGCGGGCGCGTTGCTGGTCGTGTGAGTGTACACGTTCCGTTTTCATGATATATTCGAATAGAGTTAAGGAGAGTCCGTGGAAGTGATAGATATGGACGAGTGTCCACGGTGTGGGGGACCGATCAACGAACTCTCGCTTGGCGATGTGTCGACAGTCATGTGTTCACGCTGTGGCTTTGCCGACATCCCCGTCGAACACCAGCCGGCCAGCGAGGAGGTCGAGTCCTGGCGGGACGCGCTCAACCGGTTTTACGAGCAGTCGGCCGATCGCTGAGAGTCTCCTTCGCTCGCTGCGCTGCCTGGCTGCGATACCTGTGAAAAATAATGCCGCTGGAGCGACGGCTTACTCGTTTGCGGGTGCTGCTTCTGCTTCGTCCGCTTCCTCCTCGTGATCGACGTCCTCGTCGGAGCGAGCCGCGACGAGCCCACCGCGAGCGACGCTGTACAGCGGTTCGTTCGCGTGCGAGACACCGCTGATCGAGAACGGAATGTTCGCCTCCTCTAAGTGGTCGCGGAACAGCGCCTCGAAGCCGTTGGGGCTCGAGGTGCCGCCGGTGACGACGACGGGGATGTCGAGTCCTTCTTCGACGTCTTCCTCGTCGACTTCCTGGACGATGTTCTCGATGACGTAGTCGAGTAAGTTCTCGTAGTAGATCGACAGCGCACCCTCGACGCCGCCGACGTCGGTCGTAAAGTCGAGTTCGAAGTCGTCTTCCTTGATCGAGGTGACCTTGTCGACGGGCGTGCCGGTTGCGCGGGCGGCCTGTTCGTCGACCCAGTCCCCACCACGGGCGACGGAGAACTTCATGACGGGCACGGCGTAGTAGGCCAGACAGACGTTGGTCATGCCGGCACCGAACGAGATCCCGAGGCCGGTGAAGTTGTTGTCCGCGAGTTCAGAGTAGATAACGGACATTCCCTCGTTGATCGGCTCGGCGTCGTAGCCCATGTCGTCAAGGAAGGATTCGATCGTCTTCTGGTGGTACAGCGTCGAGAGTTCGGAGTCGATCGGGTCCGCTGGTGTCGAGAAATAGAGCTTCTCGTCCGGATAGGCGGGCTCGCCGACGACCTGCTCGATGATGAGCTTCATCATCGGGATCGCACTCTGCTCGTCGTTCGAGAGGATCCCGTGTTTCATCGGCCGTCGAGTCTCCTTGTTGAAGATGTTCGCGAAATTGAGTGCGTCGTCGCCGACGACGTAGACCTTGTCGTCTTTGCGAATGTGGAGCACTTCGCTTCGCGAGAGCATCTGCTCGGCCATATCCGAGTACTCGATCTCGACGAATGAGTTACGCTGTTGCACGAATACCGTGTCGGTTCCATCCTGCTGTGCAGACAGGATGTTCATGGTCCCGACGTCTAGGCCTTTGGCCATGTGTGGGGAAGGAAACCGACGGATTATAAATCTATGTACGCCACTTACAGATCTGATACTATGAAGAAAGATGCTATTTCTTTCCGCCGCCCGGCGTTAATTTCGTCGTGTCAGATCCCGGATCAGATCGAGTAACTTTGCGATCGGTGACGTCACCGTCTCGACCGTACTCTTCTCGTCAGCCGTCGCCAGTTCCTCGGCCCGCTGTTGTTCGCGAAGCTCTTTGAGTTTCGCCGTCTGATCGTCGACCGTCGAACTCGAGGTGGTCTGCTTCGTCTCGCCGCCTTTGAGGCCTTTGAGACCGGCGACCTGTGCGTCGACACCCGACGAGCGGGTCGTCGTGGTCCCGACGTTGGTATCGACGTCGACATCGTCGAAATCATCCTCGGAGAAACTCAGTCGTTTGTGCTCGGTTTTTTCGACGCCACCCCACGAAAGTTCGACGCCGTCCATCGCGTCGTCGATGTCCTGTTGAACTTCTGCGTCGGTCACGTCGGGGTCGTCGTCCTCGTCGTCGGTTGCCACTACGTCGGCCTGCTGTGCCATATCGAGATAGTGGGCAATCAGTGCCGCACCCGTTGAAGCGGTGATACCAGCGAGCCCGACGGCGTATACTGCGACCACCTGAACGGTATAGTCGTTGTTGTAGCCGTTCCAGTGGCGTGGATAGACGAAAAGGAAGCCAGCGACCGCAGCGAGGGTGATCGCCGCGCCGCCGATCGACGTATACAGCATCCGCCGTTCCGACGGGAGGAGTGTGACGATCCCAAGCATCACGACGGGAAGAGACACCATCGCAAGTGCATATGCGGGACCGACCCACGCGAAGTAGCCGGCGGATCGGGCTTCGTGTGTGTTGCCCCACAGAAAGAGCACCAGTGCGACGATGGCAAGCCCGATCCCGCCCAGAAACAGACCGAAGCCGACGTAGACGTCGGCCCGATCCTCCGGTTCACCGATGTATCGACGATAGAGGTCGAAGAGATACCCGTCAGGGGCCTGTTCCGCTGCCATTGACCCCCCGTTTACGCTCCAGTACTATGACTGTTGGGACGAGAAACGAACTCGATACCCGCCCGCTTCGCTCCGCGAACGGCACACTCGGTGTCGACGCGACACGACGTGTAAGCCACGGTGAACGACACCATAGTTTGATGATGGCTCGGCCAAAAGCTACTTCCATCTCGAATAATGGCTGGTAATACGAACACCGTCCTCGTCGCGGACGACGATCCCGCCGTCGTCGATCAACTCCGGTCGTGGCTCGACGACTATCGAGTTGAGGCGACGACGGATGGCGACGAGGCGATCGCACGCCTTGCGACCGCCGACGCAGTAGTGGTTGATCACGACCTCCTGCCAGTATCCGGAGCCGTCGCAGCCGAGCTCGAACACCGTGCGACGACACAGACGATGGCGATCCTGTGTGAGAGCACGGACGCCCATAATTGTCCGTTTTCGATCGGCAACACGCTCGTCAAGCCCGTCGAGAAGGACACAGTGGTCGAGACCGTCGACAGGCTCCTCCGTCGCGCCCGATACGACGAGCTGATCGCGGAATGTACGACGCTTGCAACGAAACGAGGGGCACTCGAGGCTGGTGGCGACACCGCATCCGGCGCACGATCTGAGACGGTCCAGCGGGATCTCGACGAGCTGTTTACGGAACTCGATAACCTGGTGGGAACGTTCGACAGCGACGACTTCCGGGCCGCGTTCGCGACGTGTGAGCTCGGGACGGCCATCCAGCCACGGTGTGCAAGCGAGTTCTCCTGACGGCACCGAGCGTGAGCACCATCGATATTCTCCGCTCCCGACAGCGTGCAGTATATACGTTCGTGGCAGCAAGGGCTGTCAATGAGTCAGGAGCCGGAGTACAGCGAGGGCGACCTCCGAAACACCGGGATGAGTCTCAAACACGACCGTGAGTGGGACTACGAACTCGAGCAGATCGTCGAGGCGATCGAAGAACGAGACGCAACGAAAGTCGGGCTACAGTTCCCCGAAGGGCTGAAGCGACGCGGCCCAGCCGTCGCCGACGACCTGCGCGAACTGACCGGTGACGACGTGACGTTCATGCTCTCGGGCCAGCCCTGTTATGGGGCCTGTGATCTTGACACCTATCTGATGAAACGCACTGACGTGTTCGTTCACTTCGGTCACTCGCCGATGAAGAACACGGACAAGGTCATCTACGTGCCGCTGTTCTCGAACGTCGAGGTGACGCCGATCATGGAGGAAGCGCTCGAGACGCTCGAGTCGCCCGAGGAGACGGAGGGCGTCGGGCTCGTTACGACGGCCCAGCATATGAATCGCTACGAGGAGATGACGGAGTTCTTAGAGGAGCGTGGCTACGAGGTCCACAGCCGTCGCGGCGACGAGCGACTGACCCACGAGGGGCAGGTACTCGGCTGTAACTACGCGAGCGCGGACGTTCCCGCCGATCAGGTGCTCTACGTTGGCGGCGGGAAGTTCCATCCCCTCGGGCTGGCGATGGAACATCCCGACAAGCACGTCGTCATCGCGGATCCGGTCAACAACGTCGTCACCGTCGCTGACACGGAGAAGTTCATGAAACAGCGCTACGGCGCGATCCACCGCGCGATGGACGCCGAGAAGTGGGGCGTCATCTTCTGTACCAAGATCGGACAGGGGCGCTGGGAGCAGGCCCAGGAGATCTTGGAGGACAACGACAACGCCTACCTCATCACGATGGACGAGGTGACGCCGGATCGGCTGCGCAACTTCGATATGGACGCGTTCGTCAACACCGGCTGCCCGCGGATTACGACCGACGACGGCCCGCAGTTCCACAAGCCGATGCTTACCCCCGGCGAGTACCGAATCGCCGTCGGCGACGAACCGCTCGACAGCCTCTCGTTCGACACCTTCCACGGCACCTGGTAACGCCGACGACATCGTTCGTCGACGCACAGTTGTGAGTCGATCACGCTGCGCTCGTCGCCCGTCGCATCGACGGTCAACAGAGACGATAACACTTACCCAGTCGGTCCCCGCATCCTCAGATATGATCGAAAGCGACTGGGACGACTGGCTCGTCCGCGACGTCGAAGACGCGACGCCAGAGGGTGTCGCGATCTGGTATCTCGGCTGTAACGGCTTCGTCCTGAAGGGGAGCGAGGGAACGACGATCTACATCGATCCCTATCTCGGACTCGGCGACCCGCCGCGGACGGTCCGGATGATTCCCGTGCCGTTCGATCCGGACGATGTCGCGGAGGCCGACGCCGTCCTCGCAACGCACGAGCACACCGACCACGTCCACGGCCCGAGTCAGGCCCCGATCCTCGCGAACACGGGCGCGACCTTCTATGCACCCGACGACAGCGTCGCGAAAGCCCGCGACGAAGAGGCATGGACCGACGAATGGGACGTCACCGACGAGCAGTTGACCGAAGTCGCCGAAGGAGAAACCCTCGAGATCGGCGAGTTCACCGTCCACGTCGAGATGGCCAACGATCCCGACGCGACCCATCCCGTCAGCTTCGTGTTCGAACACGACGCCGGGACCTTCTTCCACGGCGGCGATACGAAACCGACCGACGAGTTCGAGCGGATCGGCGACGAGTACGACATCGATCTCGCGGTGTTTGCCTTCGGGACCGTCGGACAGATTCCCGACAAACAAACCCGCGAGCCCAAGCGAACCCGCTGGTACAACGACGAAAATCAGGTCGTCGAGTGTGCCAGTGCCCTCGAGTGTGACCGCCTCCTGCCGAGTCACTGGGATATGTGGAAGGGCCTGACCGCCGATCCGATGGCGCTGCACCACCACGCAGCGAGCTTCGAGTATCCGAAGCGACTCGAGGTCGCCGAGATCGGCGATCGCGTCGATTTGTAGCGATTTTCGAACTGTCCACACGTTTTATAGTAATGGTATGGTAACGTTGAGCCCATATGACCAGCACCGCCGATATGGACGACGTAATCGAGGTCAGTGCCGACGGGATCTCCGTCCAGAAGACGTTCGAAGCGGACGAGTTTCCCGTTCCTGCGATCCGATTCGATCTCGAATCGGACCGTGACGAGCCAGTCACGGTGCAGCTCTCTGAGGAGATTCCCGAATCGTTCCCGATGGACAAAGTCGGGTTTCACCCCGACTATCATAGCGACGACTGGACGGCCTACCAGGATAACCACGTCGAGTTCACGGCGACGCTCGAGCCTGGTGGCGATCTCGAGACCGTCTATGGCATCCAGATCGACGACGACAGCCGAGCCACGGAGTTTCTGACGGAACCGACGATCGTCGAGCTCGAGGCTGGCGACGACGATCGGTCGGATGTCGACGAAGTCGACGACGACGTCATCGGCAACATCGTCTCCGAAGATAGCAATCAGGCCGTCAAAGACATGATCGCCGGCGAATCTGATGCCGTTCCCGGCCTCGAAGGAGACGAGGACGACGACAGCGACGTGGAAGATGACGAGGACGCCTCGGGACTCGACCTCGATCTCGAGGCTGTCGACACTGACCCCGATCCGGTCGACGACGAGACGGCCGACGGCGATGAGACGCCGGACATCGATCTCGGATTCGGCGACGAAGAGCTACCAGACTCCGACGACGAGCCGGATATCGACCTCGGCTTTGACGAGGATGATGAGCTGTCCGTCGGGGAAGACGAGCCGGACATCGACCTTGGGTTCGACGAGGACGACGAACTGTCCGTTGAGGAAGACGATCCGGACATTGATCTCGGAGTTGACGAGGACGACGCCGACTCGGCCGCCGAGGATGACACTGAACCGGCTGCTGATGAGGACACCGAACCCACCATCGAGGATGACACTGAACCGGCTGTTGAAGCGGATTCCGAATCGGCCGCTGAGGATGACGCCGAACTGACGACTGACGAGGACGACGACCCGGCCGTCGAAGAAGACACAGAACCGACCGCCGAGGACGACACCGAACTGACGACTGACGAGGGCGACGACCCAGCCGTCGAAGAAGACGCAGAACCGACCGCCAAGGACGATACCGAACTCGATGTGACGATCGACGCCGACACGGACGAGACAGCCACCGAAGACGAGTCGGAAACTGAAGACGCCGAACCGATCGACGACGATGCCGAACCGGCGGCAGACGAGGAGGACGTCTCCGACACTGCACTCGAGACGACCGATGATGCTGCAGACGAGCCGGTCGAAGCGAGTGGCGACGAATCGGACTCCGAGATCGAAGCGGACACGACCGACGACAAGGAACCGCCGGCACTCGAGGGAGAGCCTGACGCAACCGACGAGGCAGAGCCGGACGAACAGGACAGCGACGACACGGCCGAACCGGAAGCCGAGCAGACGGACTCGGCCGACGAAGCTGACGCTGACGAACCGACGGCTGACGACGACGCGGTCGAGTCGCCAGCTGACGTCGAAACCGCGACCGTCGAATTTGACGGCTCGGTTGCGGCTCGTCTCGCGACCGAGATCCGCGACGGGACTGTCGACGACGACGATCTCGAGATGATTCAGGCCGAACTCGACCTCGAGCCGTCGGGGCCGGAGATCGCGAAAGTCGAGCACCTCCAGTCCCGCGTCGAGGAAGTCGCAGCCTACACTGACGCACTCGAGACGTTCCTCGAGGACAACGGCACGGGCGCACAGCTCATCGAAGACGTCCAGGACGATCTCGCGGCGCTCGAAGACGATCTCGCGTCGATGGACGAACGACTCGAGGGGACCGAATTGCACGTCGACGAACTCGACGCGGACGTGGCCGATCTCACCGACTGGAACGCCGATCTCGAGACGGATCTGAGCGACGTCAGCGACGACGTCGCCGAACTGGACGACACCGTCGAAGGGATCGACGACGATGTCGACGACCTCACGGATACCGTCGACGACGTGGAATCTGATCTCGAAACCGTTGCGGACGACCTCGAAGCAGTCCGGGAGGACGTGACAGACATTCAGGACTGGCGTGACCAGCTCGGTTCGATGTTCGCTAACTGAGCAGCGCGATCGTCGGCTATCGGATTCGGACTGCGCTGGAAACGCAACTCGTTTATCCGTCGCCGATTGAGAACTGGTCGATGGGCGAGACGATACCGATCGCTGTTCCACGAAAGGGGCGACCGCTCGAGTCTGTACTCGATCGGATCGCAGATCGCCTCGGCGTCCCCGACCTCGCCGACGACATTACATCGACGCTTCGTCACGAAAAGGCACTCACGAAGGGGTCCATCGAGCCCGACGAGGAGGACGTCTACCATCGTCTCGCAGCCTACAGTACCGTCGCCGATCCGACCGCGCCCGAATATACGCTGTTGCGCGACGACCGCGCCGGCAAGCCACGCCGGATCGTCTTCGACAGCGTCACGATCCCGCTATCGAACGTCGAGGGCGCGCCCGACGACGCGGCGGTCCAGCTCGTCGGCCGAGAGGAGCCGTTTCGCGCGCTTCGGACCCACGAGTTCGCGCTCGGATTCGACAGCGCCGATCTGGTCCTCGAGGAGGTCGTCGAGCTCCGACCGGAGCCGCTCGACCGGATCGCCGACGTGAACGCCCGCATTAATCCCGCCGACACCGACGTACAAGTCGTCACCGGGCTCGGCGATACCGTCTACCACACGCTACTGGCCACGCCCGAGGTCGCACCGTCTGCCGAATCGATCGATCGGGACTTCCTCGAGACCTACGAAGGACCGCTCTGTATCGAGCCCAGGTACGAACGGCTCGTCCAGGCCGTGCTTGGAACGCGGCTCCTCGACGGTATCAACTTCCGGTATCCGGACGACGGCCGCGAGGAAGAGGCAGCGATCGCCGACGCGGGGCTGGGCGTCTACCTGACTGTGACTGGCTCGACCGCCCGCGACCACGGCCTCTTGCTCGGCGAACAGCTATTTCCAAGCGAGACCGTCCTGCTCGAGAACACGGCAGAAACGACCGACACGGTCGACCACGTCCGCTCGCTGCTGAACGGCCCCGATCTCGAGACGGAGCTTGCGGTCGGCCACTAAGTGCACTCGCGAGTCTCTCCTACTCCCAGTTGTGCAGCGAGTCGCGGAAGATTTCCGCAACGTCGGATTTCGTGACCGGGCGCGGATTACACCGGAGCAGCCGTTGCTGGGTGTCGATCGTCTGTTCGGCCAGCCAGTCGATCTCGTCGTCGGTGATGCCAGCGAGGTCGTGGAGCCCGCTCGGGAGGACGTTCAGATCGCGCTGGAGTGCAACGAACGCTTCGCGTGCGCGATCGGCCGCCGTGCGCGTGCTCAATCCGCCCGTATCCGCGCCGAGCAGCTCGGCGATGGTCGCGAAGCGTTCGGGATCGCTGGCGACGTTGTACCCCAACGTACTCGCCGGCGTGAGCACGGCGATCGTTTCGCCGTGATAGGTGTGGTACTTGTTGCCAACTGGATACGCCATCGCGTGACAGAGGCTTGCACCGGCCGTGAGACCGGCGATCGCGCCGTAGAGTGCCCCTTTCAACATCGCCTCGCGCGCCTCGAGGTCGTCACCGTTATTGACGGCTCGTCGCACGTTGCTCGAGAGGAGGGCGATCGCTTTCTCGCTGAACAGTTCGGTAAAGCCAGTGCGACCGGCGTAGACCGGTCGGTCGGCGGGGTCCTCGGGACGGAGTAAGTTGTCGTATCGATGTGTGGTATATCCCTCGATGGCATGGCCGAGTGCGTCCATCGCCGTTTTCGCGGTGAGATCAGGTGGGAGTGACGTGGTCAGCGTCGGGTCGAGCACCGCGGCGTCGGCCCGCACGTTGTTACTCGAGATGCCCTCCTTGATCTCTTTCTCGGCAACCGACAGGATCGCGACCGGCGAAATCTCCGAGCCGGTGCCGGCCGTCGTCGGGAGCAAGACGAGGGGTGGGCCGGACTCGGTCAGTGCCTCGCCGGAGCCGGTCGGTTCGGCGACATAGTCGAGGATTTCGCCGCCGTTGGCAACGACCGCGCGCGTCGTCTTCGCGGTGTCGAGACAGCTGCCGCCGCCGAGTCCGATGTAGAAGTCGTAGCCGTCCGTGCCCATCTCCTCGCGGACGAACGAGATACACTCTTCGACGGCCTCGATCGAGGGTTCGCGCTCCGAGCCGTCGTAGATATCGACGTCGAATCCTGCGTCTTCGACGTGGTCGGCGACCCGGCCCGCGTGGCCGATCTCGGCGAGCGTCTCGTCGGTCACGATCAGCCCGCGTGCACCGTCTGCAACGCCCAGATCGGCGAGCTGAAAGTCGAGTTCTCTGACTGCGCCGCGGCCCACGCGAATCTGTGGCATCTGGACGTGCCAGACGGTTTCGGGCGTGAGTTCATGCGGGCTGGCGGAGACAGACCGCTCGTAGCTCACAGCCCCCACCCCGGTTGCATGGCCTCGAACTGCTCGGGATCGTGTCCGTAGACGACCTCGGCGTCGTGACGCCGCTCGAGTGCTTTGATGCGACGGAGGCTGTCGAACCACTCGGTTTTGCCCCAGAGGAGGTGCGCCCCGAGCGGAATCTCGTCTTCGAAGTTGTCGGCCATATAGACCTGATCGCCGGTGAACACGAGCGTTCCCTCGTCATCGAGGTGAATCACCGTCCCGGTGAGTCCGGGCGTGTGACCGGGGAAGCGGACGAACTCCATGTCCTCGAAGTGTTGCTCGCGATCTCGATGTAACACGTGCCAGTTCAGGTCGTGGTCGAAGTCCTCGAGAATGTACGCGCCGCTTCCCTCGTCGGTCTTCGCGCTATAGTAGGCGAATTTGAGCTCGCGCTCGTGGACGAAGACCGGGACGTCCGTCCCGTCGAAGAACTCGAGCCCGCCGGCGTGGTCGAGGTGCAGGTGGGTCTGGAAGACGTAATCGATGTCGTCGATGCCAAACCCGGCCTCGTTCAGGTCGTCGTCGAGCCGATGTTCGTGAGCGTCGTGTGGATAAAACGCCTGTAGGAGTCCCTCGGGCCAGTGGCCCTCGAGTGCGTCATGATGTGAGCCGGTATCCCAGAGGATCGTCCCTTCTGGGTGGTCGATCACGAGGCTCCAGACCGGAATTTCACCGTAATCGATGTCGGGGTTGGGCTCGTCGTGTGTGCCGAGCACGTGCCCTTCCATCATGTAGTTCATGTCGACGTCGAGTCCACCGCGGTCGAGAACGTGTATGGTAGCATCAACCATGGTATAGTGCCACAACTAGGCAACCAGAACCTGCCTAATAGTCATTCGGGCAGAGAGTTTGTCGCCGGTAGCACATCGAGACGACTCGCTGATGCAAGCCCAGTCGGCGAACTCTTTCTCTAGTCGATCGTGAACTGCGGGCAACGACTGCCAGACAAGGGGTACACGTCGATCGAACGCACGTAGCGATTCGTTTGACGCGGCCGGCGACAATGGGGCCTCGAGGCGCAAATTGATATAGCTATATCCGGTTTATCAGTTCGATTCGAGACGGTCGCGCTGAGTACGTTCGTAGTTAGAATCTATCCACTATTCATCGCAGAACCGGAACGTGTCGATGTGAGGAGCGGCCACTACGTAGTAGCCCGTACCGTCGAAGCTGCTCTGGCCGTCTCCTAGTGCACTGTACCGACATCCCAGTGAGATCACTGTCAATCCGACACCTATCACCGGGTGGCAGCGTAAATCGACTCGAGATAGGTCTCCCGGACGCGATCACCCCAGTTGTGGGTGTAGGTATCGATGACGTCGCCGGCGACGTCACCGCGAAGATACTGGACGATCCCCCGATCACCAGTTCGGTCCCGTAGATGCGTCGTGAAGAAGTGCCGGAAGTAGTGTGGTGTGACGTTCTCCTGGGTCCCCCCACCGGTGCGGTACCAGCCGTGGTCACGGGCGTGTTTCTCGACGATATAGCGGACGTCCGACGGCGTGAGCCGCTCGCCCCACGAGTCGCGAGTATCGAGAAAGAGCGGCCGCGCTGACGATACCGCGTCCGGGCGGATCGCCAGCCACTCGCAGACCACCTGCCGAAGTTCGCCGTCGACTGGGACGACCGTGTCCCGCTTTCGCTTGTTCGAGGCCGTCCGTTCTTCGCCGTTGATGGTTGCACCGCGGGCTGGCTCGGCAGAGATGAACACTGATTCCGGTCGTTGCTCGAGCCCGACACGCGGCGTCCAGTCAAGCTCGAGTGCCGGCGTCTCGAGGTGAAGATCACGTAGATCGAGGTTACAGACCTCGCCAACGCGCATCCCCGTCTTGAGGAGAGTGACGACGACAGCTTGCTCGAGGGGGTGAGAAATCGAGTCGACGAACGACTGCATTTCCGGCACCGAGATATCGCGTCGCGTCGGATTCGTCTCGATCGATTCGGACAGCTCCTCCATGACGAGTGCCATCGGATTGTCATCGAAGACGCCGACGCGGGTCATGTAGTCGTAGAACCGATTGAGATAGGAGGCGTACGTCGCGATCGTGCTGTCTTCGAACTCGCCGCGCAGCGAATGGACCCAGGCCATACACTCTCGGCGTTGGGCTGTACCGACCGCGTCGACGTCGAAGCGCTCGCGAAGGAAGGCCTCGAATCGCCGCAGCACTCGCTCGTAGGCTGCAAGCGTCCGTTCGCTCTTGCCGTGATAGCGCTGGTCATCGAGGAAGTACGCGATCGGATCCGCTACGTCCGCCGGCGCGTCGCCGGTCGGTTCAGTCGCCATCCCCACCACCGTCGACGGTCGTATATCCACCGTGGCGACCGCTGTATCGAATTTGGTTGGTCGCCTGTAGTTCCTCGAGTGTCTCGTCCAGTCGTGACTCGATGTCGTCGGAGACCGCCTCGAGTAGTTCGTCCCACGAATACGTGTCAGAAGAGAGTAGTTCGAGGACCTGTCTTTCGAGGCCGTTACCCCCAGGGTCTAGGTCCGAAGAATCGGGTTCCCCTGAGCCGGGATCGAACCCTTTGCGTCCGGCTTGGACCATCGTCCGAACGAACTCGCTTTGACTCATGTCAAGGTCGTCGGCGTGGGATTGCCACTCTGCTTTCTGGTAGGCCGGGACGTAAGTCTTGACAGTCGATCGAGAGGTATCGGCCGAATCGCTCATAGCAGATCGATCAATCGCGATGATATTCAATCTACCCATTATTCGAGCTAAGTATATTTATCTTAGAGAGTGGGACTCAGTTAGCGCCAGTTATCGTCCCACAAGTCCGGATGCATCTCATGTATGGGGCTACTAGACAATATATTAAATATCGCCAGATAGTACCATAGTTCTAGATATACTATTGCGGTTGTGATCGCGATGACCGAATACACGACGACGGTCGTGTAGGTGCGTTGCTTCGTCTCGGTCACCGAGTGGGCAGAATCGTAGATAGTGTTTCACTCCGTCTCGGGATTGCTGCCTGAGAGAAGGACGGGCAGCTCGGTAAGTACGCAGTCGTGCTGGATCACGATCACATTCTTTATTCTAACTTAATATACACGTTCAAATATGGCCAAGAGAGCAGCCGCTCAGGAGGGATCCACAGACGAAGACCGAAACAGCGACAAGGGGACACTCAGAAAGGCAGTGGAATTCATTCTGGACGTTCTGGATCTAATTGTCAGCTTCTTTTAGATCGATTCGTTCACCACCCCCACTTACTCGAGCGGGCGTGTCACCAGCCAGCGATCACTCGCCGATCAGCGACCGATACCGCTGCTCAAGCACGACCATGTGCTTGCAGGAACGGCAGCCGCCGTCGACGATCGTCTCGGGTGGCCTCGCATGGGTGTCCCCAGTCGAGTGGCCACTCGGTCGACGGCTACCCCGGTCTCTGGGAGGGACTCTGTCCGTCACTCGAGTCGACGTCACATGGATGCGGTCGCTGGGATGCGAGAGGTGCGAACGGAGTGAGAAGACACTATCAGAGGTCATCGGGCTGTGGTCAGGGACCGATTTGTAGTGGCCCGGTTTTCAATGCCCAGTGAGGTGTGAGAGCCCTCACAGCCGTCGGGACACTCGTCTCGCATGCACCAGTACGATTGTGCGGCTGCATACGTGCTACATGCAACGCATGAATAGAGGTGACTACAGGTTCGGTTATTGTCTGCGGCCCTGCGTCCAGAACGCCGGAGATAGTACGATGCCAAGACAGCTGAGGTAGATATTGAACCAATGCCGTTGTGGACGAAGACCAGCGCGAACCGCCTTAGAACGTGACTGACGCGGTTCTGTTACGTTCTCATTGGCGGAATAGACACACAGCGGTTTCCGGAGACTGGCTTCCCGATCAATACAGGCGACGATGTAGCAGTCAGACAATTACCGTCGTGCTCGAGTCTTTGCGTCGTTCCTGGACAGAATCAAGACAGAAAGCCACGAGCGGCCGGCCGAAATCCGACAGTCGTCACTGACAGAAGGGCAACAGCGGCTGTCACCGTGCCTGCCTATTGCCAGTCCCTCGAGGTGCGCACCGTCCACCTTCGAACTAATAAATCCTATAACGCTATACAGAGTTTCTTGACATCGACGGCAAACCACGGGACAGTTATCAGGGGTCATCGTCGACCACCGACGTGTCATCCGTCGGGTCGCTCGAGTCCTGAGCCCATCGGTCGGCTGGTTGCTGGCGCTTCCGGACCCGAAGTCGCTCCTGTAGCTGCTTCTCAATCGCGGCCTGTACCTCGAGTCCTCGATCGGCATCGATATCGTGGGCCGTCGCGGCCCGACCGAAAAACGAGGCGGAACTGGCGGTGTCGGCAGTCACGCTGGCGAGGTGACGACGGCGCTGAAAGATCGTCGCCTCGTGAAGGACGGCCTGCACCCGGTAGTAGGGAACGATCTTCGTCGTTCGCCGCCAGAACCCCGTCTGGCTGAGGAAGTACCGCTCACCGGTGTGGAACCCACGATTCGTCCATTTGAGATGGGCAGCGACGGGGACGACCACGACGAGAACCGCGGCGACGTACCACCGGTCAAGCGGCGTGTAGCGCGCGACAGCGAACGCACCGGCGACCGCCGCAGCGACGACCAGCAGGTAGCGGACTGCGTACCGTTCTCGAGCGCGCCGGGGCGGCGACTCGAGATCGATCGGGCCGAAGGGTTCGATCGCACGCGCAAGCGCGACGACGCGGTCGGCATCGGCGAGGGGAATCGCGGATTCGGTCCCGCGAGAGTCGGACTGGCCGGGGGCGTAGCCGGCCGTCTCGACGCTCAACGCGGCGTAGCCGAACCAGCGGAAGGGAATCGCTTCCGAGATCGTCAGTGCCTGGACCTTCTCGAGGGGGATCGTCCCGCTGTAGCGCTGGAGGAGCCCCCGCTCGTAGTAGAGTTCGTCGCCGGCGCGGGTGAGTCGGAAGCCGTAGTAGCGGGTGAACGTGAGGGCCGCACTGATGAGCCAAGCGGCGAGCAGGAATACCAGAATCGCCCACACGAGCGCGAACACCCCGGTTTCCGGACCCGGGAGACCGCCGACGCGGTCGGCGGGGACCAGCGTGGTGGGATCGAACCCACTGGCAAACGAGAGCGCGATCCCGCCCAGCACGCTCGCGCCCGGATCGATGGTGAAGACGCTCAGGATCACGAGTTCGCGGGGCTGGATTTCGAAGAGGAGTTCTTCCTCCTCGGCCGTTTCTGCTGTGGGTCCAACGGCGGCTTCCTCACCCTCGAGTGAGTCCGTGTCTTCGGCCTTGGTACGTGTGCCCTGTCGCAGTTGCCGTCTGAGGCGATGGGCTTCTGTCTCGGAAACGTACCGAAGACTGACTTCGGTCTCGCCACCACCAGCAGTTTCGATGTGGACGGCGGCGATGCCGAGCAGTCGGTCGACCACGTTCTGTCTGATGTCGACGTTCTGAACCCGCCCCAGCGGGAGTTCGCGGGTGCGACGTGAAAGGACGCCGGAGGTGACGTCGAACGTGTCCGCGGTGAGTTCGTATCTGAACCGCTGGTAGTAGGCGAACTCGTAGACGATCCCCGTGATGATCCCGAGGACGACGAGGCCGACGATCGACAGCAGATCCATCCCGTTGCCGCCCGGCGAGACGACGACACCGATGACGAAAAACAGAAAGCCGGTGTTGAGACTGCGAGAGAGCGACCGGACGGCCACCGACGCTGGGTGGAGTTTCTTCATACCGCGTCCTCACCCTCGCTCTCGATCGCGAGTCGGCGAAGCGACTCCTGAAGCGCCTCGGCACGTGCCGGCGTCAGACCGGGGATCGCGACGTCCGAACTCCGCGAGCCAGCAGTGTAGACGACGACCGTCGCAAGGCCGACCGTTCGCTCGAGCGGTGAGCGCCGGGAGTCGACGTGCTGGACGCGAACGAAGGGAACGACCGTCTTGGTTCGCGTAAAGACACCCCGGCGGATGTAGAGATCGTCGTCTCGAAGCTCGAATCGCCAGATGCCGTAGCGTCGCCAGGCGATGAAGACGCGAATCACGGCGAGTGCAACCGCGATCACTGCGGCAGCGGGGACGATCGCAACCGGCACGGCGTCGCCGAGTTCGGTTCGCGAGAGGCCGATCGCCCCGCCGACGATGAATCCACCGATGATCGCGGCTCGAGCGAGTGCGAGCACGAGCCAGACGATCCGAACGCGCGGCGTGAGCCGTTCCATACGTGTCGTGACGGAACTGACTTGATTAAAGGGTGGGAAAGCGGCGGTCGTTTGCACCGGGTGAGAGCTCCGATCGAGACATGGATTTCGTTCGATTCGGAGTTCCACGACCGCTCGCAGGTGCGACCGAGAGTCGTCGACGTGGACTCCAGTAACTGGAAGAAAGGAAACGAACCCTCGGGATAAGACTGACTCCTGTCAGTGAGTCGTCGTTCGGACGTCTTCGACGCGATAGAGGTCGTCCTGCAGGCCGTCGCCGTCACAGTCTTCGTTCGGACACTCGTAGTGCCAGCCGTCTTGGGTCGCGTCTCCTTCTCGGAATCGATTGCCACATACCTGACAGAAAAGTTGTCCCTTTTTGCACGTATCGCGGTGTAGCTCGAGGGCGAGCTCGGTCTGGAACGACTGGTTGCAGTTACGACAGGTGTGCATATTTCGTCTGACGTGAGCATCCGCCAAAACTGCTTGGGTTCTTTTATTCCGCCAGATTCGGGCGTGATTCGGCGTCACTGACCCGATTTGGGGCCGATAGCCGGGCAAAAAAGAACGGTTGAAATTCGTGTTTACTCGACCCCGAGTTGTTGATTTGTTGGGAAATCGACCATCTCATGTTCTGTGTGATCTCATACCACTATCGGGTGTCGGAATAGTGGTAGTTAGAGTCGCGGGAGTGGGTCAAACCGGCGATAGTCTCCCTGATTGATTTCTGTCTGGCGATATAACCGCTCGGTAATGGACTCGCTCGTCATCGGCGGCCGGCTGTTCGCAGGAGTGTTGCTTATTCTGGCGAACGCCTTCTTCGTCGCGATCGAGTTTGCGTTGACTCGCGCTCGACAGTTCACCAAGGAGGAGTTCGTCGGAGACACGCCCGCACTCGAGCGGGCCTGGGAGATGACCGACAGCCTCGAGATCTACCTCACCACGTGCCAGGTCGGGATTACGGCCTCGAGTATCGCCGTCGGGATCGTCGCAGAACCGGCGCTGGCCGCGATATTCGAACCGCTGTTCGTGAACACGGCGCTTGCTTCGATCGGTAGCGGAGCGATCATTGCCTTCCTCATCATCAACCTCGTTCACCTGACCCACGGGGAACAGACGCCGACGTACCTCGGCGTCGAGCGCTCACGGCTGGTCTGTCGGTACGGCGCGACACCGCTGTACTGGTTCCACTGGATCATTTCACCGATCATCACTCTCGGCGACGGCATCGCGAAGCTGACGCTCAAGCTCTTCGGGATCGAGATGACTGGCGCATGGCTCGAGACCGAAGAGGACGTCATCGAGTCCCGAGCCGACCTCCGGAACAAGCTCGGTTCGGTCCTCGAGGAGGGAGAACTCCCGGAGGAACGCCGCGAAGAGGTGATGAATGCGTTTCAGATCGGCGAGCAGGCGATCCGCGAGGTGATGGTGGATGCCGAGGATATTATCGCACTGTCGACGGAAGCGAGCCCCGAGGAGAACTTTCGAAAAATGGAAGACCGTCCACAGACGCGGTATCCGCTGGTCGGCGACGACCTGACCGACTTTCGCGGGATCGTCTACACACCGATCCTCGTCAGATACCGCGAGGAACTGGCGAGCGGTGACGTCGACTTCGCGGAACTGGCAGCACCGCCGATGACGCTGTCCTCCGATACGGACGTCAGCGACGCGGTCGACCAGTTCCAGGCGGAAAACCAGGAACTCGCGCTCGTGATCGAAGACAGCGAGGAACGGAGTTCCTCGAGCAGCCGGACGCAGTCCGGCGATGGCAATGTTACCGGCCTCGTCACTGTAACCGACTTGCTCGAGGCGGTGATGGGCGACATCGAGGACCCGCTCGATCAGCGGCAAGTCGAAGCGGCCGATCGGTAACGAGATCGAACCGACGGCCCGATCTCGCCATCGAGAGCGGACTACGCGGCTGCGCGCCGCCGGCTTTTCCGTGTCGCGGTGGAACGAACAGCCATGTATCACGACATTCTGGTACCGACCGACGGCAGCGACTCGAGTACGGCAGCGGTCGACGAGGCTGTCGCGATCGCCGACGGGGAGGCAGCCACGGTCCACTTTCTCCACGTTATCGACGAGGGGACAGAGATGTCCGCGGGTGCGTCGGGGATGATCGCACCGCAAGTCACGGAAACGCTCGAGGAGGAAGCGGAGTCGGCCCTCGACGATGCCGAACGACGGGCCGAGAATGCCGGCGTAACCCACGACCGGACGATCCGCGAGGGCGACCCCCACGAGGTGATCGCGGCCTACTGCGACGATGCGGACATCGATCTCGTCGTCATGGGTGCAAGCGGCCGCTCGGGATTAAAAGAACACCTCCTCGGGAGTACGACCGATCGCGTCGTACGGACAGTCGAGACGTCAGTGCTGATCGCACGGCCCTGAGCAGGGCGAATCGCAGAGCGAAAAAAGCGCTGTCGACTCGGTTAGTCGTCCTGGCCGAGAATGCCGCGCTCGGTCATCTTGCGGGGGTCAAGGACCTCGTCGGCCTCGTCCTCGTCGAGGTAGCCCTTCTCTAAGACGACCTCGCGGACCGTCTTGTCTTCCTTGAGTGCGGTCTTGGCGACCTCGCTGGCTTTGTCGTAGCCGATGTGGACGTTGAGCGACGTGGCCATCGCCATCGACTGCTCGACGCGGTCTGCACAGTACTCCTCGTTGGCCTCGAGTTTCCGGACGAATCGGTCGCCGAACACCTGGCTCGCGTTCGAGATGAGTTCGGCCGACTCGAGGAAGTTGTGTGCAAGCACGGGCTTGTAGAGGTTGAGGTCGATCTGCCCCTCGGCCGCGCCGGCGGAGACGGCGGCGTCGTTGCCGACGACCTGCTTGTGGACCTGGTTGACGGCCTCGGCGACGACCGGGTTGATCTTGCCGGGCATGATCGAGGAACCGGGCTGGTTCTCGGGCTGTTCGATCTCACCGAGCCCGTTGCGCGGCCCGGAGGCGAGCAGGCGCAGGTCGTTTGCGATCTTGTTCAGCGAGCCGGCGACGGTTCGCAGCGCGCCGTGGGCTTCGCTCATGGCGTCGTGGGCCGCCTGGGCCTCGAAGTGGTTGTCGGCTTCGCGGAACTGGACGCCAGTCTCTTTCGTGATGTACTCGGCTGCGCGACCGGGGAACTCGGGGTGGGTGTTCAGGCCGGTGCCGGTCGCCGTCCCACCGAGGGCGAGTTCCGCGAGGTGGTCGCGGACGTTGTCGACGCGGGCCAGGCCCTTCTCGACCTGCGTGCGGTAGCCGCCGAACTCCTGGCCGAGCGTGACCGGCGTCGCGTCCTGCAGGTGTGTGCGGCCGGTTTTGACGACGTCGTCGAACTCGTCTTCTTTCTCCTCGAGCGCCTCGCGGAGCGCGTCGAGTGCCGGAATGACGTCTTTCTCGACGGCCTCGAGGGAGGCGACGTGCATCGCGGTCGGGATGACGTCGTTTGACGACTGGCCGTAGTTGACGTGGTCGTTGGGGTGGACGACGCGGTCGCCGATCTCGCTGCCCATGAGCTCGGCGGCGCGGTTGGCGATGACCTCGTTGGCGTTCATGTTCGAGGAGGTGCCCGAGCCGGTCTGGAACACGTCGACAGGGAACTGGTCGTCGTGTTCGCCGGCGATGACCTCGTCGGCGGCCTCGATGATCGCCTCGGCGACGTCCTCATCGACGAGGCCGAGGTCGCGGTTGGCCTGTGCCGCGCCTTTCTTGACGACGCCGAGCGCGCGGACGAACCGGCGGCTGAACGTGATCCCCGAGATGGGGAAGTTCTGGATCGCGCGCTGGGTCTGTGCGCCCCAGTAAGCGTCCGCTGGCACCTGCATCTCGCCGAGACTGTCCTCCTCGATTCGATATTCGTCTTCGTCTCCCATACGCGAGAACTCTCAGTCAGTCAGGTAAAATCCACCGAAAGCCCAGTCTCGTCCGAGCGAGCGCGCTCACGGACGGCCGACTGGAGCCGTTCCCGGCCGATGCCGTGGAGCTCGCGGGCCGTCTCGAGTTCGAGATCGGGAACCGTTGGCGTCCCCCAGGAAAACGTCCGTGAACTAGCCGTATCGACGGCGAGCGACGCCAGTCCGAGCCGGCGCTGGAAGATCGACCGCCGCGTCGAGACCGTCTGAATCCGATAGTAGGGGATGACGGTCGTTCTGCGGTTCCAGAACCCTGATTGGATCACGAGATGGTCATCGCCAACGTGATAGCCCAGGTTGACGTACTTGAGATGAGCCGCAAGGGGTACTGCGACGAAGACGGCCACGGCGAGATACCAGCGCTTGAGGCCTGTACCCTGTGCAAGTCCGAACGCGACGGCGACGACGATGGCTGCGATGACCGAATAGCGGACGAGGTACCGCCGCCGAGCCAGCGTCGGTGGCCGCTGGAACCGTGGCGTTTCGACGCCGGTGAGGTTCTCGGCGAATCGATAGCTGCGGTCGGTCTCGGCAAGTGGGACAGCTGATTGGCTGCCACCGCTGCTTTCTGGCCCATAGCCTGCGGTTTCGACCCAGAGGCCGGCGTAGCCGACCAGTCGCTGGAGCGGGTTCTCGGTGATAGTCACCGACTGAACCTTGTCGACGGGGATCGAGCCGCTGTAGCGTTGGATCAGGCCCCGTTCGTAGACGAAGTCGTCACCCGCTCGTCCGAGGCGGAACCCATAGTAGTTCGCGACCGTGTAGATCGCACTCACGACGTACGTCGCGACCGACCACTGGAGCGCAGTGACAGTGATCAAAACGAGCAGTGATCCGACCGCGGCACCGTCGAGCGACGCCGGCCCACCGACGGGACGCGCGATCTCGAGGACGAATGCGGGGACCAGCCCCGAGCCGGAGTCAGCGCTCGTGAGGAAGATCACCAGCGCGATCGGGAAGACCGCCGCGCCCCACCGGAACGATGTCAGAGCATACACCAGCAGTTCCGTCAGCTCGAGTTCGAACAGGAGCGTCGGCCCGCGATCAGAACGCGAGCGGTCGTAGCGCGTCGTCTCGTCGCCGCCCCCGGCGGGTACCGCGCGCTCGTCGCTGCTCGCCTCGTCCGCTCGAGCGGTTTGCCGGCGGATCTCGGCGCGAAGCCGCTGGGCTTCGGCCTCGCTGACGAAGTTCAGCGTCGCCTCCGTCTCGCCGCCGCCGGCAGTCTCGAGGGAGACGACGGCGAGCCCGAAAATTCGGTGCAAGACACTTTGGGAGACGTCGACGTTCTGGATACGGCGATACGGAATCTCGCGCGAGCGCCGGGAGAACACGCCCGAAGTAACGTCGAACGTCCGTGACGTGATCGCGTACGTGAACCGATAATAGTACGCGATACCGTAGCCGACCCCGACGACGAACCCGACCGGGGCCAACATGAAGATCCAGTCGATGTCGACGCCGTCGAAAATCGTCGAGAGGATCATCACGACGAAAAACGGCATCGACAGCCCGGTGAAACCGCGCTGGAGCGCCAGCGTCACCGCGCTCAGCGGATGCAAGCGGTTCGTCTCAGACGGCATCGTCGGCCTCGCTTTCGACGGCCAGTTCACGAAGCGTATTCTGCAGCGTTCGTGCGCGATCCGGTGTCAGCCCCGGAATGCGAACGTCCGCGTTTCGGGACCCAGCCGTGTAGACGACGACGCTCGAGAGGCCGAGGACGCGCTCGATGGGGCCGAACTGTGTGTCGACGTGCTGGACGCGGACAAAGGGAACGGCGGTCTCGACGATGGTGACGACGCCGCGCTCGAGATAGAGGGCGTCGTCTTGCAGTTCGAACTGCCAGACCTGGTAGAGCCGGAGGGCGTAGCCGACCCCGATGACGAGTCCGAGTGCAACGATGCCGCCGATCGCCAGGAACGGGACAGTGACCTGCCACTGATCGATGGCGGTGAGGACGACGCCGAGGACGACCGCGGCGAGCGCCCCACGGGCGATCCAGAGGAGTCTGATGCGGGGATGGAGGGTTTCCATAGGAATGAAATGTCATTTCTGGTGGATAAAGCCACGGTTCCACGCGAGCGATCTGCTCCGGTATCGACGGCCAACCCGCACGACCGGGTAACTGCGAGCCATCCGTCGCTGAGTCACGATCGTCGTCCCGGTTCGCTGGTGGGGTAGACCTTGCGAGTGTGTAGTGAGTAATGGCATCATTTATCACAACATATGGTCAAGTAGCTCACATGGCTTCCGAGACAGCGACGAGCGATCAGTGGGAGACTGTCGATTGCAGCCGTAACGATCACGTCGGGCGAATCACGCTTGCCCGTCCCGAGGCGATGAATACGTTCAGCACCGACCTCGCGCAGGATCTCGACGCGGCGCTACACGCACTCGACGAGGACGACGACGTGCGAGCGATCGTCGTCGACGGCGCGGGCAAGAGCTTCTCGGCCGGCATCGACCTCTCCGAACACGGCGACCACGAGACCAAGTCGGAATACGAGCAGTGGGTTGGACGGATGGAAGAACCGTTTCACACGCTAACTGAGATGCGAACACCAGTGATCGCCGCGGCCCACGGCCACGCGGCCGCCAACGGGATCGGGCTGGTCGCGGCCTGTGATCTGGCTGTCGCCGCCGAAGGTACCAAGTTCGGTGCGACGGCACCCAAGGTCGGCCTGTTCTGTATGGGGCCAGCCGTCCCGCTGATGAAAGCACTCACCAGAAAACGGTGTCTCGAGCTCATCCTGACCGGCGAACTGATCGACGCCGAGACGGCCCTCGAGTGGGGCCTGATCAATCGCGTCGCACCCGAGTGCGAGCACCTTGACGCAGCGATGGACCTCGCCGAAACGATCGCCTCCAAGAGCCCGATGGGCGTCCAAATGGGCAAGCGAGCGTTCTACGAGATGGTCGAGATGGACTACGACGACGCGCTCGCATATTCGAACGAGCAGTTCGCAACGCTGTGTACGACAGCGGACGCGAACGAAGGTATCGCGGCCTTCCTCGAGGGTGAGCCACTCGCCGCCGACGAGTGGCCCGGCGAGTAACGACCGCGCGGCCGATTCGATAGCGGTTACTGCTCGGCCTCGAGGTCGGCGTACTCGTCGGGCGTGTACGTCGACAGCTCGAGGGCGTGAATGTCGGTCGTCATGTGCTCCTCGAGTGCGTCGTAGACCTGCTGGTGTTGCTGAACCAGCGGCAGGCCCTCGAAGACCGGCGAGACGACCGTCGCGGCGAGGTGGTCCTCGTCGTGTTTGTCGCGGGCATGGGTGACCGTCGCCTCGGCATCCTCGAGATTCGATTCGATGAGTTCCTCGACGGCTGTTGGCTTCATACTGGGTGCATACGTGGCTCGAGGCAAAAACGCCGCGGTCGCGGCCAGCGACACGGTGAGTGGGCCTCAGAACGGGACGTCCGGCGGCACGTCCGGGCCCGACGATCCCTGCTCGCTCAGCCCGTCAAGGCCGGTCGTAACGGTGACGTGATCGATCGCGTCGATCTCGGCCGGGAGTCGCCGCTGGATCGCCTGGGTCGTCATCGAACTGACCCCACAACCGCTGCACGCGCCATGCAAATTGATCCCGACGTGGCGCTCCTCGAGGTCAACCTCGGTGATCGAAGAGTCGCCGCCGTGGCTCTCGATCTGGGGGAAGTTGCGACGGAGGAACAGAGAGACGGCTTCGCGAACGGCGTCCTCGGGGGACTGGTCCGACTCGGACTCGCTCATGGCTGTGGCGAGGGGCTGGAGCGATATATATGTCGGGCATCGGCCCGTGCACCCGCAATCAGAGCGGCGATGACGGCGACTTTATGCCGGCTCGAGACGCCGTCCCCGATATGTCACTGGCAGCCGAGACGCGCCGGGCAGTCGATCGTCGGCCGTTCCTCCGAACCGCGCTACGGGCCGGCGTCGTCAACTACACCGCCGCCGCTCGCTCTCTCGCGGTCGACGGCGAGACCGATGCGATTGCGACGGCGCTGCGCCGATACGCCGAGGAGTTACCGGCCTACGAGACCGAGTCGCGAGACGTCCGTGTCCGGATGGAAAGCGGGATCGGACCGCTCGAGGACGCGAGCGGCGATGCCGACGCGCTCGTGAGGGTCAGCGGGCAGGCGTTCGGTCCCGTCGATGGCGATCGGACCGCGATCGTCGCCGCCGGCGACGTCGACGCGGCCGCGCTCGCGGCCGTGCTTGCACGACTCACCGCCGAGGGGCTGTCGCCGACTGCGGCCGGTGTCGCCGAAGACGCCCTGGTGATCGTCGTCGAGCGACTCGAGGGTGCGAACGCGCTGCGGGCGGTCGAGGACGCGCTCGAGCGTGTGGGTGCCCAATCCGGATGAGGGCACTCGATCGACGAGGGCAGTCGCGGAGGGCTACTTCTGTTGGTTATGACTTTTTATACCCACACTTTCTGAGAAGTTATATGGGGATTTCCCAGGGCGTGTCGTTACCGGCAGCGTTCGACGATCTCGATATTGGCATCGTCTTACGCGACCCGGAAACCGGCGCAGCTCTCGACGTAAACGACCGGATCGAGGAGTTATACGGCTATTCTCGAGCGGAACTCCTCGAGATGGAAATCGGAGAGCTCACAGCACCATCGACGACGTTTTCTCAGGACGAAGCGGTCGATCGACTGCACGCTGCTGCCGCCGGCGAGTCGCAAGTGTTCGAGTGGCGGATCGAACGACCCACGGGTGAACTGGTCTGGATTCGCGTCCGGCTCAATCGGACGACGATCGACGACACCACGTGTGTCATCGCCGAGGTTCGAGAGATCACTGAGTACAAGGCACGGGAACGTCGATTGCGGCTCCTCAATCGCGTCGTTCGGCACAACCTTCGAAACGAGACGAACGTACTCATGGGGTATGCCGACCGTCTCAAACAAGCCGTCAAAGAGAAAACACTCGAGGAGGAAGTCGAGACGATCCTCGAGATTGCGTCCGAGATCGGGACGTTGAGCGATTCGATCCGCCAGATCGAGGAGATCGCAACGCCCGACGCGACGCAGCGGTCGCGCACGGACATCAGGGACCTGGTCGAGGAGATCGTCGCGGAGATTCGAGCGGACGCGGCGGCCGAGATAACCGTTGACATCCAGGACGACGTCTGTGTAAATGCCGATACGGGTCTCCGTCACGCGATCACCCACGCCATCGACAACGCGATCGAGCACAATGACCGCGAAGTCCCGTCCATCGAGGTGTCGGTCGCCATCGACTCGGCCACCGGACAGGCCGAGGTCGCTGTCAGCGACAACGGCCCACCGATCCCGGAGGTCGAGATCGACGTTCTCAGAGAGGACGTCGAGGCGAGTGCTACCTACCACGGCTCCGGCATCGGACTGTGGGTGATGCAGTGGTGTGTCGACTCGCTGGGTGGCGAACTCGTCTTCGAGGAGAATACTCCCCGTGGAAACGTCGTCCGGTTCTTGCTGCCACGGGTAGGTCGCTCCGAGACGTAGCGACGGTCAGCACGTCTCGCTGCCTACTGACCGGCCGTTGCGTCCGGAGGGCATCACACGCTTTAACTTTCGGCCGGGGGAAATGAGCGTAATGACCCTGCACGTGACGAACACGTTGACGGGCGAAAAAGAGCCGTTCGAGCCACAGGACCCCGAGAACGTCTTGCTCTACTACTGTGGCCTGACGGTCTCCGATCCGCCACACTTGGGCCACGCGCGGTCGTGGGTCCACGTCGACGTCATGCACCGCTGGCTCGAGCATGAAGGCTACGACGTGCGTCACGTCGAGAACTTCACTGACGTCAATGAGAAGATCGTCGCCCGGATCGGCGAGGACGACCTCGGTGAAAGCGAGTCCGAGGTGGCCGAGACCTACATCCAGCGGACGATCGACGACATGCGCTCGCTGAACCTCCTGCGTGCGGAGGTCTACCCCCGCGTGTCCGAGCACGTTCCCGAAATCATCGACCTCGTCGAGACGCTGATCGAGAAGGGCTACGCCTACGAGTCCAACGGGTCGGTCTACTTCGACGTGACCAGTTTCGAGGAGTACGGCAAACTCTCGAATCAGGAACTCGACGAGATCGAGTCCCAGGGTGACCCCGACGAACGCACCGAGAAGCGGAACCCGGCGGATTTCGCGCTCTGGAAGGCCGACGGCGTCGACCCCGACGCGATCGACGAACACAGCCACGAGGGCGTCGACCACGGGGAGACCCCGCCCGAGGGCCTGACCTGGGACTCGCCGTGGGGCGAGGGCCGGCCCGGCTGGCACATCGAGTGCTCGGCGATGAGCATGACCCATCTGGGCGAGACGCTCGACCTCCACGTCGGCGGCCGGGATTTGGTCTTCCCGCATCACGAAAACGAGATCGCCCAATCCGAAGCCGCGACCGACCAGCAGTTCGCCAACTACTGGCTCCACTGCGAACTGTTCCAGATGGACGACGAGAAGATGTCCTCGAGTCTGGGCAACTTCGTCACCGTCGAGGAGGCGATCGACCGCTGGGGGACGAACGTCATGCGAACCTTCCTGACCGCGGGGTCGTACAACAGCAAACAGCTCTATTCCGACGAGACGATCGCCGAGGCTCAGGAACGCTGGGACCAACTCGAGCGGGCCTACGAGGCCGCCGTCGACGTGCTGGATTCGCCACAGGCGAGTGCGAAAGCCACGGACGAGTCACTGCGCGACGAACTCGACAGTGCACGCGGGTCGTTTGCGACCGCGATGAACGACGACTTCAACACCCGGGAGGCGCAGTCGGCACTGCTGTCGGTCGCGACGGCGATCAACCGCCATCTCGAGGCGATCGGCGGTGCTGCCGACGGCGAGGACGGCTACGATTACCGCGGGCTTCGACGCGCCGTCGAGACGCTCGAGGAACTGGGCGGCGTCCTCGGGCTGTCCTTTACGGGCGAGACGACGGGCTCGGCCACACTCGCCGGTGACGTCGTGGAACTCGTCCTCGACGTGCGCGAGGCCGAACGCGACGCCGGCAACTACGAGCGTGCCGACGAGTTGCGCGACGAACTCGAGGCGCTCGGCATCGAAGTCCAAGATACTGACGAGGGGGCGACCTACCGGCTGCCGTCGGGCGAGTGAGGCTGTCTTGTCCGGATTCGTGAAAGGATAGTTATCTGTAACCTCCTCGCTCAAGTAGGTGGCGCGTCTCTAGACGATAATGACTGATTCTCGGTCGATCGTCACCGCTGGGTTCGATGCCATGCCTGCACATGTGGCGATCCTCGACGAGATGGGGGAAATCGTCTACACCAACAGGACGTGGGACGCGTTCGGCGACGAGCAGGGGTTGCCCGACGCTGCGGGCGGCGTCGGGACGAACTATCTCACGGTCTGTGGGAGAAGCGGCGACACCGAGGCGGCGGAGACGGCACGCGGGATTCGGGCGGTCGCGGACGGCGATTGCGAAGAGTTTACCCTCGAGTACCCCTGTCACACGCCCGAGCGCGAGCGCTGGTTCATGATGCGGGCGACGCCGTACGATCACGCGGGCGAGCGGTTCGTGCTCGTCATGCATGTCGACATCACCGAGCGACATCGGCTCGAGCAACGGACCCAGGCCCAAGCCGAGCGCATGGAGCGGTTCGCGAGGCTCCTCTCACACGATCTGCGAAACCCGCTGTCGGTCGCGCTGGCTGAGACTCACACCCTCGAGCGCGACGATAATGCCGACCTCAGATTCGAAGACGGCGACCGTAGTTCGTTGCGCTCGTCGCTCGAGCGCATGGAGTCGATTATCGACGACGCGCTGGCGCTCGTGACGATCGACGAGGTCGCGGAGGCCGAGCGAGCGGCGATCCCGCTCGAGAGGGCCGTTGAGGACGCCTGGGCACACGTCCAGACGGCGTCATCGACCGTCGAGATCGTCGGGACCGTTACGATCCGTGCAAACGAGTCGCTGGTGAGCCATCTCTTCGAGAACCTCTTTCGGAACGCGATCGAGCACGCCGGCGACGACGTGGCCGTCGAAGTCGGGCCGCTCGAGCAGTCGAGGACGGATGCAGGCGACACTGCGTTTCCCGGGTTCTACGTCGAAGACGACGGTCCGGGGATTCCACCTGACCGCCGCGAACGGGTGTTCGAATCGGGGTATTCGGCCGCCTGCAGTGAGCCGGGAGCAGGAGCAACCACGGGTGGCTCTGGGTTGGGGCTTGCGATCGTTCGGGAAGTCGCCGACGCACACGGTTGGTCGGTTTCGGCGACGACAGGCGAAGACGGCGGCGCTCGATTCGAGATTCAGGGCGTCTCGATGCTCGAGCGGTCGGTCTAGAACCCGAGTGCAGTAACGATCGAAAGCCCACTCGCGAGCGCGCCGAGCAGATAGCCGCCGATCGCGCCGCCGTTGAGCAGCGGCAAGCCGGCGTGGGGTCGGCCCTTGAGGACCATGTACATGAGTACGAGCAGTCCGGCGATCGTTCCCACCAGCGCGCCGAGTGCAGGTAGGTTCAGCGCGATCAGGGGCACTGAAATCGCCCCGGCCTCGAGGAAGTACGCCGCGCTGGCGACGAGAATCGACGGGATAACGGCGTCACCAAGGCCGATAAACAGCGCGTCGCGGTCGAGGGCACCTGCGTCGTCGGCAGCGCTGGCGTCGATGTCTTGTTCGGTGCCGCCGTCGGCAGCGCTCGTGTCGGTCTCGCGGTCGTCCTCGAGCACGTCGTCAGTGCTGCCGTCGGCGAGGTAGGAATAGGACAGCGTCATCGGGACGACGAGGACGACGGGAATCTTGAGGTCCATGACGCCTTCGGCGAGGTCGAGCATGTGTTCAGTGCCGTAGACGCTGATCGCGTCATAGACTGCCAGTACCGCGAGCAACAGCAGCGCCGGCAGCAAGCCGAAGCTGATCCCGAACAGGGCGGCAGCACCGGCACCCATCACGACGCCCGTCGTATCGATGACGTACCACTCGGGGTACAGTAGAAGCGCCGCGCCGACGGCAAGCGCGACGACGATCGCGAGCGCGTCGGCTACAGCCGCAGCGAGCGGCGGCGCGAGCAGTGCCGGCACGAGTTCGGCAAAGACGTACCACGAGATCATCACGCTGACGCCGACGATCAGCAGCCGGATGAGCCACTCGAGGTCGTACTTAAAGGCCGCGAGCATCAGCCCGGTCGCGATGAGCATCACCCCAAAGTAGAGGATGCTGTTCGTCGGATTCTGGGGGTTCTCAACGGCTTGGCGACCCGATTCGTCGAAGGGCTCGATCAGCGCCAGCGCGCCGAGCTGGACGCCGAGAAAGAGCAGGACCGTCGTGCCAACGGCGACGAGGACCCGCATCCGATCGTTCATGTCGCGGCGTTCGCATCCCGCTCCTATTGGCTTTTCCACTCCGCAGTCGCGAGACGCGACCACCGCGGACGCAGTCGCGCCGACACTACCGCGCGTACAGCGTCGAGCTCACCAGTGACGGCAGATGGACGTCGTCGTCAGGCGTCACCGCCAGATACGGTTTCGAGACGGGTCCGAAGACGTCGACGATGCGGCCGACTTCCTCGAGGGAGTCGTCGAGGACGACCGTGCCGATCTCGTCGCGGTACGCCTCGGCTGTCTCCTCGTCGACGGCGTCCGCGCGGAGTACCGCAAGTCCCTGTGCCGTACGGACGACTGCGCCGATCCGGCGCATCTCACTCGCGCATCGCGACGACGTACGCCGCGACGGCTTGCACGAGGTCGTTCTTCGTCGAGTCGTCGGCTCCGCGGACGACGACGCGGCCCCGATCGAGCCAGTGCTCCCGGGAATACGCCTTGTCCCGCTCGATCGTGGCGTCGTACCCGATTTGCTGGACGGCCTTTGCGATCTCGTCGACCGTCGGTTCTTCGACTGCCAAGTCCTGGGACACGCGCCGTCCGTCGCTCCGCGAGAGGTCCGCATCGAGATAAGCGGGCCAGATGACGTTCTCGACCATGCGCCCCTCTGGGCGGTCCGGCGAGTAAACCCTTTTCAAAACGATACGTCGGCTGCCGTCGAGAAGACGACCGAAACGAATCAGAAGCGTGACTCTCCCTGCCCGCGTTATCGTCGCCGTGCGACGAATCCGATGGCAGCAAGCAGGGCGACGAGAGTGGCAGGAACGCCGAAGCCAGGAATGCTGTCGTTTTGCTGGTCGTTCGATGCAGTGCCGTCCTCGGGTGCGGCGTCGAGTTCCGCGCTCGCCTCTTCGTAGGCCTCCGGATGGACCGTTTTGACGATGTCAGTAATCGCGTAGACGACCCGTGGCGCGGGCTGGCTGATGTAGTTTGCGTTCACCGGGAGGATGTTGTCGTTCTGGTAGGCAGGCGTCGCCGTGACCGACTCGTGGATCGGGACCTGCTCTCGGTCGTTCGGATAGACGATCCAGGCGGGGCTCTCGTTGACGACCGTTTCTGGGTTGATCTGGCCGTAGGACTGGATACCGGCCTCCGCTGCGATGTTCGTTATACCGGCCGTCGTCAGGACCTCGTTGATGAACGTTCCCGACCCGGCAGTGTATCCACGACCCATCGCGTAGTACGCCGTCGGACGGTCCGCCCCCTCGAGCGTTCGTTCGACGATCTCGAGTTGCTCGTTCATCCAGGTAATCGTCTCTTCGGCACCGTCACACTCGCCGGTGAGTTTGCCGGCCGTCCGGACGTTTTCACGAACGTCCTCGAGCGATTTGGCGTCGCTGAACTGATAGACGGTAAGGCCCGCATTCCGAAGCTGTTCGATGTCGCCTTCCTTCGTCGCGTTCGCCGCTAACACGAGGTCAGGATCGAGGTTGACCACCTGTTCGTGCTTGATCGTCCAGCCGTCACCGATGTTTACACGATCACCGCGGTCAAAATCGCTGGTTGCATAGCCGTAGGGAAGCCCCACGAGACGGTCCTCGGCACCAATTTCGTACACCGTCTGCGTGTCGCTGGCCTGTAGCGTGACGATCGATTCAGGTCGCTCCTCGAGCGTAATGGTCGTGCCAGTCGCATCGGTCAGCTCGAGGGGGTACTCACACGTCACGTCGACGGTCGATTCTGGTTCGGCGTTCGACTGCCCGGCCGCAGTGGGCGCGAACGCAGAAACGGCAATTAGCAGGGCAAACAGGACGGTTATGTGACGTCGCATCGCTCCCACCTCAACCCTACTTCAACAAATATTTGCCTACTGCAAGGCTGGTTGTCGGGTATGTATCGATCGGGTCGGACAGCAGTGTGGTCGGCGGGGCTGTTCGTCCTGCTCGCCGCGGTCGTTCTCACCAGCGCCGCACTCGGACCGGTCAGGATCGATGTCGTGACCGTCGCGATGGCGATGTTGAACGCGGTCGTCGTCCCCGTCGGCGTGACGAGTAGCAGTGCGTCGCTTCCCGTTATCGGCGTCTCCGTTCCGACTCTGGGGCTCGAGTACGCGACCGTCTTTTCGTTCGACGTGCCGGTGACACACCAGATTATCGTCAAAGACATTCGACTGCCACGGATCACGCTCGCGGCGACGGTCGGGCTCTCACTCGGCGCTGCGGGAACGGTGATGCAGGGGTTCTTCCGGAACCCGCTGGCGGATCCGTCGATTATCGGCGTCTCCTCGGGTGCCGCGGCGGGTGCGGTCGCGGCAATCGTCTTTCCGGGGCTCATCCCCTTCGGAAGCCTCCACGTCCCGGCCTTTCTCGGCGCGCTCGCGACGGCGTTTCTCGTCTATGCCATCGCGACAGAGGGTGGCCGAACGCCAGTCGCGACGCTATTGCTCGCCGGCGTTGCGATCCAGACGTTTCTCGGCGCGATGATCTCGTATATGCTCGTCCATAGCGGTGACTCGCTTCAACAGGCCGTCTACTGGATGATGGGGCATCTCAACAACAGCCAGTGGGGAGACGTGGGATTTGCTCTCCCAATCACGCTGGCGGGCGTTCTCGCACTCTGTGCATTCCGACAAGAACTGAACGTTCTGTTGCTCGGCGAGGAAGACGCACACCACCTCGGCGTGGAAGTCGAGCGGACCAAACTCCTCTTGCTCGTGCTCGCGAGCATCGTAACCGCCGCCGGCGTCGCAGTTGCAGGCGTCATCGGCTTCGTCGGCCTCGTCGTGCCACACATCATGCGGCTGATCGTGGGGCCGGACCACCGGATCCTGTTGCCGACCAGCGCACTCGCCGGCGCATCGTTCCTGGTGGCGACCGATACCCTCGCTCGGACCGGGCCGGCCGTCGTTCCGGTCGGGATCATCACGGCGGCGCTTGGCGCACCCTTCTTCCTGTTCCTGCTCAGCCGCCGGGAGGTGCGCTCGTTATGACCGAGCCCGGGCAGCCCACCGATACGGCCGATTCCGACCTCGAGAGCGACGAGCAGTCGCGTCCGGATCCAGCGACGATCACCATCGAGGACTGCGCGCTGTCATTCGGCGAACTCTCGGTGCTCGAGGACGTCTCGCTCACCATCGAACCGGGCGAATTCGTCGGTTTCGTCGGACCCAACGGGGCCGGAAAGACGACGCTGTTGCGGACGATCAGCGCCGCGCTCGAGCCCGATTCAGGCACTGTCGCGATCGACGGGACCGACGTTCACGATCTTTCGTCGCGGGCCTCGAGTCGGCTCGTGTCGGTTGTGCCCCAGAACACCTCGATTTCGTTTTCGTTTCCCGTCCGCGATGTCGTCGAAATGGGGCGACATCCACACCGCTCGCGGTTCTCGTCGGCAACACCCGAGGACCATGCTGTGGTCGAGCGCGCCTTAGAGCGCACCCGGACGGCGGAGTTGGCCGACCGACCGATCGACGAGGTAAGCGGCGGCCAGCGCCAACGCGTCGTTCTCGCGCGGGCGATCGCCCAGGCGACGCCAGTCATGCTGTTAGACGAGCCGACGGCGAGTCTCGACGTCAACCATCAGGTCGAGACGCTCGAGCTCGTCCGCGAACTGGTCGACGAGGGCCGAACCGTCATCGCAGCGATTCACGACCTCGATCTCGCGGCACGCTACTGTGATCGACTGGTGCTGCTGTCGGATGGCACGGTCGCCAGAGACGGCCCACCAGCGACGGTGTTAACCGGCGACGCGCTCGCCGATTCGTTCGACGCGAACGCGGTCGTGACACAGAATCCGGTGACAGGAACCGAGACGGTGACGGCGCTGGCAGACGCCCACGAGCCGGAGCCGGCGTCGCGTCCGGACCAGGTTCACGTCCTCGGGACAGGAACCGCCGCGGCTGGCGTCATCGCCAGACTCGAGACTGCTGGGATCGACGTGACGCTCGGTCCCGTCTCGAGCGGCGACGCTGCAGCCGAAACCGCTCGCTCGCTGGGCGTCGAGACGGTCGCGACCGAACCGTTTGCGCGCTTGGCCGCCGAGGACCGCGCCGCCGCCGAAACGCTGGTCCGGGATGCCAACGTGACAGTGCTTGCTGACCTCGTTCTCGGTACTGGCACCCAGCCCCTCCTCGATGTGCTCGAGACGACCGACGGGCTGGTCGCCGTCGAGACACGACCGCTCTCCGAGCGTGATTTCGCGGACACGGACGCTCGAGCACGGTACAACGCCTGTTGTGAGCGCGCAGTGGACGCGACGCTCGAGGGAATCTACGAGGCGGTCGCCGACGCGGCAGTGGGAGGTTCGTCCTCACAGCAGGTAGACTCGATCGACGCCGACGACTGATACGGTCTGCTGTAACGGTTTACCGGTGCACCTGAAGGACGGTCGCGGATGCACCGGCAAACAGTGACAATAATCCGTATGAGTACCTCCCACAGCCTCAATTATCACCGCAGATCTTGAGATGCGTCTGTATCTCATCGATTTGCTCAGTCAAGGCCACCGTCTGCTGCCCGTTATCATACTCGATAAATCCTGATTCAGCCATCAATGGCAGGTGATTATGTACGAGAGCAATTTCAATCGCGTCTGCACCACCATCTGATTGATTGGCTGGTTGGCGGGTTTCCCACGCTGCAATTTCCGCTGCCAAGTCACCCACTTTTATTGGTGTGTCGACGACTCGAAGATACCGGAGACTGAATCGTCGTCGCGGCTCGGAGAGAGTCTTGAAGATTGTATTGTTATGTACTCGAGCAGTCTCCAATCGCTCAGTCTCGTGGGGATACGTAGCCATATCTTCAATGGGTTTCTCTGCCGAATAAGTGTTGTCTGTCAAATATATTCTCTATTGCGAATAACGTAGTTGGGGTGTGTCTACTTACTGTTTCCACACATGCTCGTGTGGGTTCCTGCATTTCGGATTATATTATTGCGTATTTCACAGTAAATCAGAAATAGCGTATGTACGCTACTCCTCTTCGGTGTCCTGCTCACTGTCGTACGGGTCAGTATAGAAGAAGTGATTGAAGGGTTGCACTCGCCGTTGGCGCAAGATTGCCGAACTCTCGATTGTGAGGCCGACCTCGTGGAGAGCATCGGTGATACGAGCGGTATCAGACGTCCCGGTTCCGACGGCCTCAACGTACAGGTTTCGGTGTCCAGTTAGCGTTTCTCGAACGTCTACGACTCCACGAACATCGAGTGTTTTGTCAACCATCTCCGATCGTTCCGTCGGCGGTGCCGTACAGACGAACAGGACTTGGAGCGGTAGATTAGCCGTCTCGTAGTCGATTTTCGGATGGTAGCCTTCGATAACCCCGGTGGCTTCAAGCTGCTCGACCCGATTCCGAACCGTACTGGCAGAAACATCGACCTTATCAGCGATCTGTTGCGCAGAGCGGTTCCGTGCGTCGAGTTGGAGTTCGTGCAGGATGCCCCTATCCACGTTATCTAATTTGGCCATACTGATCACTTTGCCAGCCACATCAATAGATATCCGGGGTAGATCGCTTCTTCCAATCGAGGCAGCGCAACCAAGATACCGTAACATACGCACCTGTCGTTACCGAATCGGACTTTTGATTATGACCGGCAGTATGACACTGCCATCCCGCAAGCGGACTGGACGGTTTTTTACCCCTCCGCCTCCGAGTGGCCGCCAATGACCGAGTACGATTACGAGGCCCTCGGACTCGTCGCCGGGCTGGAAATCCACCAGCAACTCAATACGGCGACGAAGCTGTTCTGCCAGTGTCCGACCGACCTCCGCGAACCAGCGGCGGCGACGCGGTCGTTCACGCGCTATCTCCACCCCACCCGGAGCGAACTGGGCGAACTCGACGACGCTGCCGTCGAGGAGAGCATGGTCGAGCGCGAATTCGAATATCTCGCCTACGACTCGACCTGTCTCGTCGAGGAAGACGACGAGCCACCCCACGAACTCGACGCCGAAGCCCTCGAGACGGTGCTCGAGATCGCCCAGCTGATGGACATGAACCCGGTCGATCAGGCTCACGTCATGCGCAAGATCGTCGTCGACGGGTCGAACACGAGCGGCTTCCAGCGCTCGTCGCTGGTCGCCACCGACGGCGAAATCGAGACGAGCGACGGGGCCGTCGGCATTGAGGATCTCATGCTCGAGGAGGAAAGCGCCCAGCGCGTCGAAGAAACCGACGACGGGGTCCGCTACAGCCTCGATCGACTCGGGATTCCGCTGGTCGAGATCGGCACCCGTCCGGATATTTCGACGCCCGAGCAGGCGCTCGAGGCTGCCGAACGGATCGGGATGCTGTTGCGCTCGACGGGGAAGGTCAAACGCGGCCTGGGAACGATCCGCCAGGACGTCAACGTCTCCATCGAGGAGGGCGCACGCGTCGAGATCAAAGGCGTCCAGAGCTTAGACGACATCGACGACATCGTCCGCAACGAGGTCGGTCGACAGGCCGAACTCGTCGAGATCCGCGACGAGCTCGAGGCACGCGAGGCGTCGGTCGGCGACACGCAGGACGTGACTGCGAGCTTCGAGGACACCGACAGCGGCGTCATTCAGGGCGCGCTGAATTCGGGTGGCTCCGTGATGGCAGTGCCGCTCTACGGCTTCGACGGCCTCGTCGGGCGTGAGATCGCACCCGACCGCCGCCTCGGCACCGAGTTCTCGGATCACGCCAAACGCCACGGCGCGGGTGGGATCTTCCACACCGACGAACTCCCCGCCTACGGCGTCACCGACGAGGAGGTCGCGGCCCTGCGCGATGCGGTCGGTGTCGATCCCGAGGACGCCGTCGCAATCGTCGCCGACGAAACGGAGATTGCCGAGAACGCCATCGAGGCAGTCGCCGACCGGGCCGCGACTGCGCTCGAGGGCGTGCCCGAAGAAACTCGCGGTGCGAACGACGACGGCACCACCCGCTACCTGCGGCCGCTGCCCGGCGCAGCGCGGATGTATCCCGAGACGGACGTCCCGCCGGTCGAACCGGACCCGAGCGAGGTGCCCGAACCCGAACTCCTCACTACAAAGGTCGAGCGCTATCAGGACGAGTACGATCTCGGCGAGGGGCTGGCCGAACAGGTCGCCTACGGCAAGTACATGCCGCTATTCGAAGACGTAGTTGCTGACGGCATTGATCCGACGCTGGCTGCGACGACGCTCGAGTCGACGCTGACCGAACTCCGTCGCGACGACGTTCCCGTCGAGGCGCTTACCCGCGAGCACATCGAGGACGTCCTCGAGATGGTCGACGACGGCGATCTGCCAAACGAGGGCGTGCCGGACCTGCTGACGGTGCTGGCTGAGGAACCGGACCAGACGGCCGAACAAGCAGCCGAAGAGGCCGGGCTCGGCGGTGCCGACGAGGACGAGGTCCGCGAGGCCGTCGTCGAGGTCGTCGAGCGAAACGAAGCGCAGGTCGAAGACGAGGGCATGCAGGCGTTCTCCGGACTCATGGGCGAGTGCATGGGCGCACTCCGTGGCAAGGCCGACGGCGACCTGGTGAGTCAGCTGCTCCGCGAAGAGATTCAGAAACGCGCCTAACAGGCTCGATACCGCGGCTCGTTTACTGGCGCGCTGTTCGAGATGCTCCGCTGCAGGGACGGCACGGAGAGCCAGCATAGTGAGCGCAGTAACTATCATCCAATCTATACTCACATCGTGTCAAGAGAGTGTGGATCAGTCGCGTCGTCGTATTATATGGGGCGCTGGTGTGTCACCCGTTGAGTCGCCCACACGACCGCTGTGGGGCGCTCGGAGAGAACGGGTATGTGCAACGAGAGACAGCACACGAGGGACGAATCGGACTCCGAATCGATGCGAACGACGCGCCGAACCGCGCTTCGCGGGGCAGGTCTCGCCGGCGTACTCGCGATGGGCGGCGGCAGCGCCAGAGCCAGCCAACGCTCCCCGGAGACGAACACCCACCAGGCTGAAACCGAGACAGACGAGCCAGTCCCGGTAACATGGGAGAATTACACGCGCGCAGAGTCCGACACGTACTTTGCGCGATACGTCGAACTGGGCGGATTCAGCGAGTTCTATCACATCCGAGAGCCAGTCCCCATCGACCAGCAGGACGTCATCCAGATGAATCGTGATACGCTCTACTCGGCTGGCGTCTTCGATCTGACGGAGCCAGTCACCGTCACTCAACCGGACACTGGTGACCGCTACCAGTTGCTGATCGTCATCGATCAGGACCACTACGTGAAGGGGTCGTCTACGACTGCCGGCGAATACACGCTGACACAGGACGAAGTCGGGACGCGGTACTGTCTGGCCCTGGTCCGCACGTTAGTCGATCTGAACGATCCGGATGACATCGAGACCGTTCACGCCATCCAGAACGAGATCACGGCGAGTCAGGAATCGATCGGGACGTTCGAGATCCCCAACTGGGATCAGGAATCACTCGAGCAAATCCGAGAGGCGCTCATCACGGTCGGAGAGACGATGGACGACTCCCGGGGCGTGTGGGGCGAAGCCGACGAGGTCGATCCCGTCAAGCACCTCCTCGGCACCGCGATCGCCTGGGGCGGAAGTCCGGAGACGGACGAGTTCGTCCTCTGGCGAACGCCCGAACAGAACGACGGCGACACGCCGTACACGCTCACCGTCGAGGACGTCCCCGTCGACGGGTACTGGTCGGTCACCGTCTACAACAGCGACTGGTACCTCGAGGAAAACGAGTACGACGCGTACGCGATCAACAACGTGACCGCAGAGCGAGCCGACGACGGCAGCGTCACGATTCACTTCGGCGGCGATCCCGACCAGCCGAACTTCCTCTACACGCCGGAGGGCTGGAACTATACGGTCCGACTGTACGGTCCGCGCGAGGAGATTCTCGACGGGAGCTATCAGTTCCCCGAGGCAGAGCCCCTCGAGTGAGAGACGGGGCGCGCTCGGGAGGTTTCACGCCGCTTGTCAGGTATCGACTAGCTCCTCGAGCAGCGTCTCGAGGCTGTAACTCTGCAAAGCATCCCGTTCTTCGACCGCTGAGATGACGAACGTCGAGACGGTTCGGTCGACGCCCTCGAGTTCCTCGAACTCGGCGATCAGGCGCTCGACCATCTCACTGCCGCTCAGTCGCGCGATGACGATGAAATCCGTCTCACCCATCGTGAAGTAGACGTTCGTGACGCCCTCGACGGTCAGGAGCCGATCTGCGAACTCCTCGTAGGAGCCCTGGTAATCGGCGTGGATCTCGACCAGCACGGTGACGCCGAGGCCGAGTTCCTCGAGGTCGATGTCGTAGCGGTCGTTTGCGATGATGCCCTCCTCACGAAGGTTGTTGAGTCGGTAGTGGATCGTCGAGACCGGAATGCCGGTCGCCTCGTGGAGCTGTTCGGGGCTGCCGGTCTCGAGTTCAGCGATCGCCTTGAGCAAGCGCACGTCGCGGTCGTCCATACGACGGCGTCGGACGGCGGTCGACATGTGTCTTCCGGCCGATGTACTTGGAGAGATCTACAAGAAAAGTACTAGCTATAGGGCAGTAGTCGGAAGATATCCATATGTGTGGTTCTTGATTCGGGAAATCGCGGTTGGTTGTAGAAGCATCTAAATAGAACGATCGTTTCCGAATCGCGTATGACTACGATCGGTTCAGTGCCAGATGGGTACCGCGACGCGGTGCTCTTTTCGACACTCGCACTCTGCTGGGGTAGTTCGTTCGTCGCGATCGAAATCGGCCTCGAGTACGTGCCGCCGCTGCTGTTCGCCGGGCTTCGCTACGCGCTCGCGGGCGTGATCGTCCTCGGATACGCGGTCGTCGTAACCGATCGCACGCGACCACGAGGGAAGGCGGAGTGGCTAGCCGTCACGGTCGCCGGCGTCTTCGTCATCGCGCTCTATCACGGGCTGTTGTACCTCGGCGAACTGTACGTCTCGGGGGCTGTGGCAGCGACCGTTGTCAGCACAGCACCGATCCTGACGGCCGCGTTCGCCGGCATCATCCTCCCGTCAGAACGGCTCCCCCCCCCC
>Ga0207720_100194_pt1 | contig 55598 bp, 39 predicted proteins | sample A23P2SouthBayCA_2_FD_187751 | JGI IMG/M metagenome (GOLD analysis project Ga0207720, IMG submission 187751) | Aerobic enrichment media microbial communities from Eden Landing Ponds, California, USA - A23 E3 (2) (SPAdes) | ecosystem: Environmental > Aquatic > Marine > Unclassified | place... | reverse complement strand
TGGGGACCACCGGGAAGTTCTCCGTGTAGTCGCCGCCCTTCGCGCGCAGCAGTTCCACGGGATTCCCGGACGCCTGAATCTCTTCTGGGTCCATCGTGGATACCGGGCACCCGTACCGAAGTAAAGGTTACTCACCTGGACCGCGACCGGCGGCCCGTCGCGGGAGGCCGGATGCGGGGCCAGCTGAGTTACAGGTCCAGCAGCGGTTTGATGGTGCCCGAGAGGATCTTCCCGGGTTCCCTCGGAAACGTCGTGGTTGTTGATGTAGATGAAAGTTTAATACGGTCGAGTTGTTTCGGTGTATTATGACCTCGTATAGTGTTGTGGATACGGATGCACACTATCTTGAAGCGTTGCCGGAGCTCGCCGAGTACGTAGACGAACCCTGGCGAACCCGTCTCACAAGCGGCGGAGAAACCGAGGGAAACATGGCCGATCTATTCCCTTCGAGTTCGGGTGATCGAGCCGTCCACGGACGAATTCGACGTGACGACTTGTCCTGGCCGGACACGACTTCGAAGGAGGATATCCCTGTCATGATGGACCACCTGGGGGTGGATAAAACACTCATGATCTCACAGATCGTCCTCTCGTTCGCGCGTATCGAGGGTGATGATGAACGACCGATCGTGCTGTCTGAGGGGTTTACGCAATACATGCTCGAGGAAATCGTCGACCCCGACGAGGGAATATACACGATGGTTCCTGTTCCTTACCAGGACCCCGATTACGCGGTCGATCTAATCGAGCGAGTTGCTGACGAACCCGGTATTGTAGGGGCACTAATGGTTACTGCAGGCGCAGAGCCACCGCTCGGGAACCGGCGATACGATCAGATTTACGAAACCTGTGAGCGGATGGATCTCCCGGTGGTGTTTCACGCCGGTGGAGGCGGACTAGACCAATACCACCTCAGTGGATACGAGAAGTTCATCGAAACCCACACCCTTGGATTTTTGAATGCAAACATGGCTCAGTTGACGAGCCTCGTCATCCAGGGTGTGCCGGAGAAGTTCCCCGACCTCGATATCGTGTTCCAAGAGTCGGGGATCTTCTGGGTACCGTTGATGATGCATCGGCTTGACTCAGAGTATCTTAAGCGGCAATCCGAGGCCCCGCTCTTGGAACAACGGCCCAGCGAGTATATGCAGGAGTTCTGGTACGGGATCCAACCGCTAGAGATCCCGGAGGACGAAGAATACCTCGAATACATCATTGAGATGCTTGGTGGCGCGGATCGATTGATGTACGCCTCTGATTATCCTCACTGGGACTACGACCTTCCAAAAGTGATTACGGATCGTCCGTTCCTCTCAGACAGTGAGAAACAGAGGATTTTGAGCGGAAACGCAAACGAGGTGTTCGGATTTTGATGAGTAGGCTCGAGGTGTGCCACGAGCGGGAGCTAGCTGATGGGGATCGGCGGGTGGTGGAGACCCCGGATGGCGACGAGATTGGCGTGCTGAACGTTGATGGTGAGTACTACGCGATAAGCAACCAGTGCGCTCACATGGGCGGTCCCGTCTGTAAAGGAAAAGTCCAAGGAGCCCTCGTTGGCGAATACACTGGCCCCGGTGAACGCATCAACGAATCGTTCTCTGATGATTTGGCTATCGCCTGTCCATGGCACGGGTGGGATTACGACCTCGAAACGGGTGTCCATCTCGGGGACGATGATATCTCACTCCCGACCTACGATGTCGTCGTCGATGATGGCCGGATATACGTCGAGCTGTCATCGGCTGACGAGTAACCAGCAGTTGCTAATTCGACTCTAAGAGCTGCTAGTCGACGTTCGAGCTATTAGCACTGAGCGGGATCGACACCGACACTAGGTAGCGCGGTTGACCCACACCTGTGCATCCAGACTGCTCCGAAGCATAGCCCGTCGACAGCACTCGGGGGTTCGGGTCATACTCGGGCAGTATTTACCGGAGAGGTACTGCGACTCGAGTATAGGATACCCGGAGTGGTGGACTCAAGACGGTTGGATGTCCGCAGGTACAACGGGAGCGGTGTCGGCGGACGTGGCTGAACGGTATGCGGGGACGAAACACTCGGTTGAGTGTCGGTTACCCCCGACTCTGTGGTTCGGGACCGCGTCTACGAGGCCAGTTCAGCTGAACCGAGGCGTTAGGCCTCTTTTCTCGGGAAGCACCGACCCGATGGGGGGGAACGGGCAGGGAGAGGATACGGCGCCGCACGGTTCACAGACTCGATTCGACCGCCGCCGACTTCGACTCCCTGCACTCTGTCATTCGGAGGCCCCGTCTGAGACTGAGACACGTGGATCGATCCACCCATAGAGGATGTCGACACCGAAGTTTGCGATAATCACGATTATTGCCATTAATGCGAACACGAACTGAGCGACTGGATAGTCGCGAGACAGCACCGCTTGCAGCAACGCGAAACCCATACCTGGCCAATTAAACACGGTTTCGATGACGACAAGCCCACCAATTGCTCGGGTCATTGAGATCGGGTAGATCGTCAATACGGGGAGGATCGAGTGTTTAGCGACTTGTTTTAACCGTTCCCCTTTGGGAATTCCCCGCATCCGTCGGTACGAGATGAACTCTTGTCCAAGCGTTTCCATGACTGACGTTCTCATGGTGAGTAGCGGCAAGAAGGTGTATCCAATTGCAACGACGGTGAACGGGAGGATCCAATGCCGGAAGAACGATACAGTGAGATACGGACGCCACCAACTATCGAACTGTTGGTATGTCCCCATGCCGATCATGCCGCCTGCTGGAAGCAATTGGAAGACACCGCCAGCGAAAAGGACGATGAAGACGATTCCAAGGAAAAATCGAGGAACTGAGGAGATCGCGATGAACGGAATGACTCCGTACCGCTCGAACTTCGAGCCCCGCTTGACCGCGAGTAACAGCCCGTACACGGAACCGAAGATGTACGAAGCGGTGATCGCTGGGGCAACGAGAATAATTGAATTGAATATTTTCATGCGCACGTATTCGAACACCGGTTCATTGTGCTGGACGGACGTCCCCATATCTAATTGGACAAAGTTCACTATGTACTGGAAGTATTGAACGTATAACGGATCGTCTAATCCCCATTTTTCACGAAACGCCTGGACCGTTTCCGGATCTGCGCCTGATTGTAGCATGATATCCGAAAAACTTCCCGGTAGCAGCCGGAAAAAGAACCAGAGAAACGTAACCACTAGCCAAATGAGAAACACTGTCTGCAAGCATCGATAGATGAGATACTGTTGTTTATTCATGGGTCACCACCCCAGCAGTGTCTGTGGCGGTGTCGTCCTGTTCGTGATCGTAGTATAGGTGGCAGGCAACTGTCTTATCCTCAGCAACAGTCACGTCCCTGGGAGTGATCTCACAGATTTCCTCCCGGTCGGGACACCGGTCTCGAAAGCGACACCCCTCCCCCAATCCGATCGGGGTTTGCGGCGTGCCCTCCACCTCGGCTGTCTCTCGTTCGACGTAGGGATTCGGAATCGGTAGGGCCCTGATGAGCGCCTTTGAGTAAGGATGAAGCGGGTCGTCGAGTAAATCGTCGACGCTTGATTTCTCAACGATCCGACCCAGGTACATCACATTGACTGTGTCACAAATGTAGGACACTGTCGATAGGTCATGGCTAATGTACACGATTGCCATGTCTAGCTCCGTTTTTAATTTGAGTAACAGGTTCAGAATCGACGATTGTGTCGACACATCGAGCATCGAAACCGGCTCATCGGCAAGCAGAATATCCGGTTCGAGAATTATGGCGCGAGCCACGGAGACTCGTTGTCGTTCACCGCCACTCAGTTGTTCCGGCTTACGGTCAAGATACTCCGCTGGAGGCCGTAGCTCGGCTTTCCTCAGTGCATCCTTGATGCGTTCTTCTTTGTTATCTCGATTGTGAATCTGCAGCGGTTGCATGAGCGATTCACGAACCGACATCCTCGGATCCAGCGTGTTATACGGATCCTGAAACACGATCGAAACCCGTTCGCGAAACGTTTTCCAGTCGGATTTACTGAACTCGGACAGTGCCTTGCCATCAAAGATTATTTCTCCACTTGTTGGGTCGTGAATGCCCATTAGCGTTTTTAATAGCGTGGACTTCCCACAGCCACTCTCTCCAATCACTCCGATGGAGTCATTCTCCTCGACCGACAATGAGACATTGTCGACCGCTTTAACGGTGTTATCCGCGTTCGAAAAGAGGCTTTCAACGATTCCCGCGTTCTGGGTGAAGTACTTCTTCAAGTTTCTCACCTCAAGAACTCCCATCAGAGACACCTCCTGTACGCGACTGGTCGGGCGGAGACTGTGTTCGGTTATTGCGTTCCCGAAACAGGTCTCGCACCTCGTTTCGTCGGAAGCAAGCCACCTGATTGTCCCAGTCACCATCGACGCCTCGTAACGGTGGTGCGGACGAGTGACACTCCTCAACGACCCAGGGACACCGATCACGAAAGGTACAATGGTCGATTTCACCCTGAAGCCGCGGCGGTTTCCCCTCGATCGATTCGAGTCGTTTCTTCCGCGAGGACGGGTCGGGAAGCGACTCCTGAAGCAGAATGGAATAGGGATGGTGAGGCGCGTCATAGAAATCCTTCACCGACGCTTTTTCGGCTACTTGACCGGCGTGCATCACTGCTAAGCGATCACAGTTTTGGAACACCAACGCGATGTCGTGTGTGATCAGCATTAGCGCCATGTCCAACTTTTCTTTTATTTCAATCAGATATCTAAATATCTGATCCTGCATGATCACGTCGAGCGCCGTCGTCGGTTCGTCCGCGATCAAGATGTCCGGCCTGAGAAAGAGACTGAGCGCGATCACCACCCGTTGCTGCATTCCCCCGGAGAACTGGTGTGGATAATCATCGATTCGGTCAGCTGACAGACCAACGATTTCCAGCACTTCACGAAACTCCTCTACTGTCTTCTCTTCGGACCAGTCGGTGTGGGCCTCGGCGACCTCCATCGCGTGATCACGAATCTTCAGCAGCGGGTCGAGGCTATTCATCGATGACTGTGGAATCCACGCAACTTCCTTCCATCGGATCTGCTCGTTCATCTCGTCCTCGGAGAGTTCGGTCAATTCGGTTCCCTTGTATTTGATACTCCCTGACTGGACCTCACCATTCGGGTCTAATCCTTTGAGTATCGCCTTTGCCAACGTACTTTTTCCACAACCGGATTCGCCAATGAGTCCGAAGTACTCGCCGTCCTCAAGTTCCAGTGTCGCATCCGAGACAGCCGTCACCGCTTCGCCCGGCGTGTCATATTGAATCGTTACATCAGTAACTTCCAGGATTGTCTTTCCCATAGGGTTATGAAAAGGGGTGGTGGATTACTCCGGCGGGACGTATTCGCCTTCGGCGTTCAGGCACGGGAAGTCAGTTGGCTGCTCGCCTTGCGGGAATACGGGTGAAAGATCGGCGTCCGGGGGATAATGGAGGTTCCCGTTATTATCCCATCCCCACCCTGCCTCACGCAACGCAGTACGGGCAGCTTCGATGTTTCCGCTTGCGTCTTCAGCGAATTGCGTCAGCTCCTCTTCGGGCGGTGCAGCGGGATGAATCCCCGGGTACAGCATCGAAGCGGACAGAACTGGTGTCCCCGAACCACTGTAGACGATCTCGTTCAGCCGCTGACGATTGATTGCTGCTCCAAGGGCGTGCCTGAACGCGCTAAATTTGGTCGGGACCATCTGGTGTTGCGGATAGAGTAGGTTCCCGCTGTACGATTCAACTTGGACAAGTTCCATTTGATCGCCTAGATCCTCTCTCAAGCGGTTTGCCTTCGTCGTGCTCGCGTTAATGATGTCGACTTCCTCGTTCAGGAATGCCTGTTCTGATGCCTGTGATTCCCTGTACACGGTAAACACGAGCCCGTGGTCCGGATCAAACTTCGGATGGCCGTCGTGGGCTTCAAGATCCCAATACTGGCCCGATCGCATCTCGTTCACTTTGAACGGACCGGATCCGACCATCGGATCAAATTCGAACTCGCCGGGGTTATCCGGCGCTCCGCCGTCAACCCATGTCTGTTTGTGGAGAATACCCCACTTCTGGAACGTTTTCTGGAGTGCCGGCGCGAACGGGGTATCGAATTCAAATGTGATCGTCCGCTCATCGACGATTTCGATCCCGGAGTATGGCGGTGGCGACGCCTGCGGATACGCACCGGCTTCGGCCCCTCTCGCGACCTGATCAAAAGTGAATTTCACGTCTTCAGCGGTAATTGGGTCGCCGTTGTGGAACGTGCCGTCCCCTAACTCGAAGGTGATATCTCCATCTTCGAACGTGTAGTCGGAGGCTATTGTCGGTTCCAATTCGAAGTTTGCGTTGGCGGTTACGAGGGGACTATGAACGAGTTTGTTCCAGTAGGCAATGTTCAATGGCCCTGCGATCGTAAGGAAATTCGTCGTTTCAAGCGTAATCGGGGCAATTGTCAGGCGGATTGAATCATTCTGCGTGGGCGTGGACTCGACGTAAAACTGGGGATTGTGGACGGTGATTCCCTGGTCACCGACACCTGCTACGTCTACGTAATCGGTCAAATAGACTGCGGAGACGGGTTCTGCTATCGTCGGAATGAGGTAGTTCTCCTCGCTTGCGATGGAAGCAGCTTCATTCACCGTAGCTTGCCTCTCCTCCTCGTCAAGGATGTGTGATTGTTCATGGGCAGGATGGGTGTAGTCACAGTTCACCATATGCACCAAATTGTCTCCGCCCTTCCCTGCACTATCGGCGGAGAACTGTCGGACGAACTCGTCGGGATCATTCCGCGGTGGATTTTGGGCGATCGCCCAGAACGCCACGTGGCTATCACGCCCATCACTGTATATGTTAGACGCCGAAGTTCCGATGTCCTTCGGGACGAGTTCTACCTGGATGCCGAGTTCCTCCCAATTCGGTTGCATGAGGTTGAGCATCTCCTCCATGAGAGCGGTCCGGTTCCCGACGTTCGCCCAGTATTCAACACGAAGAGTCGGAACTCGTTCCCCGAGCTGATTGCTTGTCTCGCCCGACCCATCGCCAGTCCCCCCACTGCCATCGCTGCCATCGCTGCCATCGCTTCCACCATCACCACCGTCTCCGCTCCCTCCATCACTCCCACCGCCTCCACAGCCGGCGAGAAGCGATGCACTAGCGGCACTCAGTGCGCTAATAACTTCTCGACGATTCAACGTGTGATCTCCACCATTATTTGTCATGTGATACCATGCCGATCAAGCTCATTGGACTTAACCTTTGGGTGGGAGATTGAGCTCATCGGAACGCTAGTGCCTGCAGAAAGCAGTCAGTGACCTGCGAGCATGTCGAAATTCGAATTCCTCTGCTACCGGATTTGTGCATCGGTAACACACCGGATATATGGCCAGATATACATAATAATCATTTCGACTATATCGGATCGGTTGCAAATTCGCTAACCAACCCCCGTGTTACCCGCCGCTCCGATGGTCGGTCAATACCTGATTCCGTTGACAGTTTACAGTCCTATTCGTGTAATGGGATGGGATGGTTGCCTTCGGAACTCAGCACCTGCACCATTCATGAGCGCAGTAGAAGGTCCGCAGGCAGTAGATTACTGGCGGCGAACCGTTCTGTGTTGGGTTCCCTTCTCCGTAACGGACCCCCTGCCAGTGGGGACGAGTATGAAACGTTGACACTGACATTCATCCTCAGCCAGCCTGGTTGCACAGTGACTCCGAGATTAATGGATGTACGTCGGTTCATTCACGTGGTATTACCCTTGGATATCGATTACAGTACGAAATGGTCGGATTGAGTTGCCGGCCCGGTTCCCGGCTGGTCCGGGGGGACGGTTTTGCCACAGCTGAACACATGGCCTCGCCACTACGGGCCGTTTTTCCCGGTGGTGCTCGTACTGACAATGACATTCGACGATTCACCGAATCGCCGTCGCACGCTACGTTGGTGGCTACATTCGGGGTCGATCGTGTCGGTTCGTTCGTCGAACGCTCCGCAAACCCGTTTATAACAGGACGTTATTTGGATCCGCTGCATCCGGCCGAAGCACGGTGCTAGACAGGCAGTGTCGGATGTCTCTCATATTACCGGCCGGTTACCCCCACTTTTGGCTTGGTTTGGAGCATCTCAGTCAGTAGTGCTAGCCGGGCCTGTCCGCTTGGGACCTGCTTTCCGGAGAACCCGGGTCCCCGCGACCTCGGCTCGAAACCCTACGAACCCTAGCCTGATGATTACTCGAAGTACTATTTGATCAGTTCCCCAAACACTTTTTGCATAGAGGTTAGAGACGATCATATGGACCAGGGACGTAGTGCAGAAATTCCTCAGCCCATTCATTCACTTGTCGCTACGCTTGGTTCCGTAGTACAGGGAACCCTTGGGAGGATCTTGCGGATCGTGAAGTACGGTTTTACGGAGAAGGGTATTCGTCTCTACTTTGCATCGCTCGTATTGATTCTGCTATTAGGTATCGCCGGGCCAACTCTCGCTCCATATGATTATGACAAACCAATGTATAGTGACGATGGTGAGTTTCTTCGCGCGAGTCCGCCGACAATAGACCACCCACTCGGAACGACGAGTACCGGTTTTGATGTCCTCTCCCGCCTCTTAGTTGGTGCTCAACCTACGGTATTCACCGGATTCCTAGCGGGAATAATCTTGATTTCTATAAGCTTGTTTATCGGTGTCACTGCCGGCTATATGGGTGGAACCGTTGATGAAATCCTTATGCGGTTTACGGATTTGATGTATGGCGTTCCGTTGATACCATTTGCAATCGTGTTACTCGCCCTCCTCGGATTTGGGTTTATCAGTACAGTGTTGGTCATCGGTTTGTTGCTCTGGCGGAGTTCCGCCCGAGTTATTCGCTCGCAAGTGCTCCAAATCAAAGAACGACCATACATACATGCTTCAATCGCTGACGGTGCAAGCACACCCCGGATCATATATAAGCATATTCTGCCAGGTGTGGCGCCGATGGCGATCCTGTACTTCTCGCTGGGTGTGGGAATTGCGATACTATTACAAGCGAGTCTGGCGTTCATCGGGCTATCAAATCCGTTTCAGCCGTCTTGGGGCATCATGATTCGTAATGCGTTCCGTTCGGGGGAAATGATCTCCTACTGGTGGTGGACGCTTCCCCCCGGTATTATGATATCAATGACAGTTCTCTCTGCCATCATGCTTGGGCGAAAGTACGAGGCGACTGATCAGGGTGACGACGAGTATCTCCCTGAAATCTGAGGGACACAACGTACCTCCTGGACGGATTCGCTATGGTTTCTGACAGCGTGCCCCGAAACACATCACACACGTCTCTCCCCGTCCCGGAGTGTCTCCATGGACCGTCAAATGCAACGAGCAGAGCGTCGGACGTGGGACGAAGCTGGGTTCCGGTGGTAGCATCTCTTCAACCGGACCGGCCGATTGAATCATCCATAATTATATAAACATCCGCCAAGATCGTTGAGTATGGCTGACATCACCAGCGAGTTAGCGCGGTTTGCAGCCAGTGCCGAATGGGATGATCTACCCGATTCGATCATCCATGACACGAAACTCATGCTCATGGACCATATCGGGTGTGCGTTGGGGGCACACTCGACGAAACGGGGCAGGATGAGCGCAGCACTCGCTGAAAACCTGGGCGGCACCGGCGACGCATCGGTTATTGGCGGCGAAGACAAAGTCTCCTGTGACCACGCAGTATACGCCAACGGCGAGTTGATGATCACGCTCGACTATTCTCAAATCGTTGCTGGCGGCCACGACGGAGTGTATATCATTCCGACGCCGCTTGCGTTCGCAGAACGAACCGGTGCCTCCGGCAAAGAACTCATCCTTGCAATCGCTGTCGCTCACGAGATCTCGGCCCGGCTAGGACGGGCACTTGGCAAGAACGCTATCACGAGCGAGGCGGTCCGCCAGCGACAGGAGCGTGAGCATCCAGGACCGACGGGGAATGCGTATTCGAACTTCGGGGCTGCCGCTGGCGCAGGACGCCTTCTCGACATGACTGACGAGAAAATGTTGAATGCACTCGGGCTCTCTGGCCATATGACGCAAATACTCCAGTACACGAGATGGGCCCACACGGACAACAGTTACATGGCAAAGTACGGGACTCCGGGGTGGCAACAGACCGGTGCAGTCAAATCAGCACTGCTCGCTGATATGGGGTATACTGGCGACTCAACCTTACTTGATGACCCTGAGCACGGCTTCACGTACATATCCGGGTTTAATTACTGGGATCCCGATGAGATTACGTCCGATCTGGGCGATGAGTGGATCTTCAACATTCGGATGCACTTCAAACCATATCCGTGCTGTGGGTTCTTCCATTCGGCTCTCGACTGCTTTTACTCCCTCCTCGATGAGCATCAACTGGAACCCGAGGAGATCGACCACGTCACCGCGTACCTGCAGGAAGAATGGCAGGATTTCCCATCCGAGGGCATCGCTGGACTGCAGTTCGATCCTAGCCACGCATTCGCAGCCGCGGTCCACGACATCCCTCGCGGCCCGCTGTGGTATGACCCTGAGACACTCACCGATCCCGCTATCGAACGGTTCAAAGACAAAGTCACGACTGCAGCCTATCCCGGATACGCGGAGGAACTCGAACGGGACCCCTTGTGTGCCCCTGGGAAAGTGGAAGTCGAGGCACGGGGCCGGACGTTTAGCGCGGAGCGACAGTATCGGCGCGGAACGAACGGTGGAGAAGCAATGCTCACGGATACCGAACTGGCTGATAAGTTCCGACGCAACGCAGAATTTGCGATTCCCCAGCAGCAGACCGACCGTGCTATCGACTTGCTCATGAATCTTGAGGAGGTCGACGACGTTCGAACACTCATGCAGGAAGTTACATTGTAACGCCCTCGCGCGTTCTACGTTTCTCGACCCTGAGGGGAAGTCAGGGACCCCGTCGTTTCGACGGTAGAGGAGGAATCCACGGTGTCAGTACCGGCTCACCGACGGCTGGTTTTTTATTTGCTCCGGGGTGAAACCAATCATGAAGATCACAACCGAGAAGATTCAGTACGAGGAGGACGGTCCAGTAGCGTACGTGACTCTGAACCGTCCCGACAGCCACAACGCCCTCACGATGGAGATGATCCGCGGGCTGCGAAAGGCGTTGACCGGCGCTGATGAGAACGAGTCCGTTCGTGCGATCATCGTCACCGGCGCAGGAAACGAGGCATTCTGTGCCGGAGGAGACTTGAAAAACACCATGCCCGAAATCGATGAAAATGAGGGGGAGGGAGACATCATGTTCCGGCGAGAAACCATAACGACCCCGCTGATAGCCGCGGTTAACGGCTACTGTATCGCCGGTGGTATGGAGTTCCTGCAGGCGACGGACATTCGAATCGCAGAAGCGAACGCCGAGTTCGGCCTCCAGGAACCTCGGTGGGGCCTCTCTCCCAGAGGGGGGTCTCACGTTCGTTTACCACGACAGATACCGTACTGTCATGCCATGGAGTTTCTCCTTACCGGAGAGTTGTTCCCTGCTGAACACGCCAAGGAAGTTGGGCTCGTGAACTATGTCGTTCCGGACGGAAAATCGCTGGAGCGGGCCGAGGAGATAGCTCGATCGATCGTCGAAAACAGTCCGTTCGCGGTGAAGAAAATAAAGGAGACGGTGCTCCGAGCGGAGAATCTTGCGACAGAGGAAGCTCACCAGCTCGAGCGAGACATCGGCGAAACGGTTTACGATCACCCCGAGGCCACGGAGGGGTTGCGTGCGTTTGAGGAGCAACGGACGCCTGAATTCGCGAGCGAGTGGACCCCGTCTCGCGGCGGGGAGTGACCCGCCCTCTTTTGTCACTGTGCGTCAGATCGATCTTTGAGTTCCACCCGACGCACCTTTCCGTTACTCGTCCGCGGCAGTTCTTCGACTGCCGTGATTCGCCGCGGGTACGCATACGCGGCGTACTGCTCCTTGACGTGTGTCTGTAATTCTTCGATGGTATCCTCACTCAGTTCAAACCCGTCCGCAACCGTGACGTATGCCACCGGTACCTCACCCCTTGCATCGTCAGGGATGCCGATCACGCCCACGTCCTCGATTACGGGATGTGCCCTGAGTTCAGACTCGATTTCACCTGGCCCGATGCGGTATCCGGAGGATTTGATGACGTCATCCTTGCGGGATGTGAAATAGATGTTAGCGTCCTCGTCGATCCGTCCAAGGTCACCGGTCCATAGCCAACCGTCACGCACCTTCTCCGAGAACTTCTCCGGTCGTTCCCAGTACCCGTCTAGGCAAGCCGGGTCGCCGTCATACCGGATCGCCAGTTCTCCAATCTCTCCCGGTTTCACTGGCTCTCCTGTCTCGGGGTCTAGCGTCCGGATAGTGTGGCCCGGCATCGCTCGGCCAATGGATTTCTCGGGGGAGGAAAACAGGGATTTGCAGTGGCCGATCGGGAGGCACGCTTCGGATTGGCCATAGCCCTTGTGAACGACAGCGTTCGGAAACGTCTGTCTGAGCCAATCAGTGCTCTCTTTGTCCATCCCTCCAAACATCGCGACGCGAAGCGAGTCACATCGTGACGTTGGATCGAGTTCCTCCTGCCACTGTTGGACCACTGGGTGGGGAATGAACGCTACTGAAACGTTATACTCGATGAAATTCCTGAACGATCTGATCGGATCGAACCGGTCATTGGCATCCCCCATGAGCGAGTGCCCATAGAACAGGGCAGGGAACACATACGAGAGAGAGGCGATCCACGACCACGCCGCAGGTACCCAGGCTACGTGGTTGAATTTCGTCTCTCCGTTACACATAGAGAGGGCATACGTCGGAAGCATACCCAGCAGTGATCGGTGGGCATGCACGACTCCTTTGGGTGGACCAGTGGTACCGCTTGTGTAGATAATAAATGCCGGATCCGCCGCCTTCGTCCGCCTCGTTTCAAAGGCTGTGGACGCTTCCTCGAGGGCTTCGGAGTAACCTCTCTCCCCGTGACGGGGTTCGATATCTACGACGATGATATCGGCTGGAGAAATTGGTCCGTCGTCCCCCGCTGCTATCTCCCGTACTTCCTCTATATTCGACGAAGTCGAGATGCAGACATCGACATCACAATCGGAAAGTCGGTATTCGATGGCGGATGTACCATACTTCGGACTGAGTGGGACCGCGACGGCACCGACCTTCCAGATTGAGATGAACGATACGAGCGTCGACGGGATTTGATCAGCGCTGAGTGCCACTCGGTCACCCTTCGAAACCCCGGAGGAGCGCAGGACGTTTGCGAGTCGTCCCGAACGGGATTTGAGTTCAGTGTAGGTTAACTGATCTACAGCGTTCGCCGAGCCAACCGACGTCATTGCCGTCCGCTCGGTGTCTTGATCGTCTCCCCATCGGTCACAGAGGTACGTCGCTGCGTTGAAGACTTCCGGAACGTCCCACTCGAACTCGTCGCGCACCTGCTCAAAACTGGTCAACTCCTCTTTTTCGAACTGAAACGCCTCGAGGAACGGACTGGGTCGCGATCCGACGACGTTGTCGGTTGATGGCTGTTCAGAGTCTGTCATGGGTATTCCCGACGGCAATTATCGAACTGATTGTGAGGTTCGCTAACATCTCAATTTTTCAATTACAGACTACGATAGGTAAATGTTCTGTCGGTGGTAAATCATCGACCCGTCGAACCACTATCCGTCGATTAGCAGAAGTCTGCGTTAGCCGAGATCACTGATACACGATTCGGAGTTCGATTTCGTTCGAGGCCTCTAACACGACATTGATTATCTCTTGCCGTTTTTCTTCACGCCAAATTCGGTTCATCGGCCCAGTAACAGCGACTGACCCGTACACCTGTCCGTCGACGATAACGGGGGCAGCAACTGCTGCTGTTCCAGTTTCCGTCTCTTGATTGCTGAGTGCGTAGTTCTGCTCACGAATCTCGGAGAGTGATTCCATAAGTTCGTCCCGATCGGTAATCGTCTCTTCCGTTTCTCCAGGGAGCCCGAACCTATCGATGATTTCGTTCACACGCTCTTCGGGAAGGTGCGCGAGAATCGCCTTTCCGCTCGCACTACAGTGAAGAAACTGTTTTTCACCGAGATAATCCCTCGTCTCGACGCTCTGTTCGCCGATACAGCGGTCTAAATATATTGACTTTCCAAATTCTTCAGCCACGAGCCAAGCCGTCTCTCCAGTTTGGTCTGCAAGTCGCATGGCTAATTCGTGGCCGACTATCACTATCTTTTCTGATCGTTTGCTATACGCCCCGATGTGAAAGAAATTAAGTGCTAATTGATATTCGCTGTTGTCTTTTGTTACGTATTCTAGGTCGTGTAGCGTGGAAAGATAATCGTGGGACGTACTCAGAGGGAGGTCAAATTGGTTCGCAACGTCCGTAGCGGTCGCCCCGTCCTGTTCCCGGAGATATCCGATTATATTGAAAACTCGTGAGACTGTTCCGAGTGTCATACAGTCCCATGTAACTGGATCAATAATAAGTGTGTTGCCAGAACATCCCACGGATAGGTCCGGTTATATCGAAATCTCGCGGTCCTTCATCCATAGCTACACGATCTCGGTCGATACAGCGAACTTCGTGGAGTCGTCGCCCCTCCGTGAAGAGGTGATGGAACGACCGAGTCGTTCAAGTGACAGTTGTTATTCGCGTTCTCGGTCCCCCCGGGAGATACAATTCGTCACCACTCAGCTACGAATCTCGATACGCCGGTCCAACAACAGTGTGCTATACGGGAGCGATTTCCGTTATGTGTGACCGGATCGCGGGTAACTGACCCCGGATATGGGAGCGTATCTCTATTCACGACCCCGCCGTCTTTTGATCCGGTGTATGTGTTTTGGCTTATCTTTTACAAAACTATGATTGTAAACGTCTGGATCCCAACCACAGTGTTTGATCCGTATTTCAGAAACGAGTGCGCCTTCGGAATGAGGACACAGCAAGGTGTCCTCAGAAATCCGTCGACAGTCTACTCATTCCGCAGGGGAAACCCCCGGAATATTTGGTACACACCGGCCCTGGTCCCTTGTCGTCAAGAATGAGATGCGTTCCACAATCAGGTTCGGTTATTTCGGAGTCGTACTGACGTCGTTCTCCGAGAATGCGACGGTACTGGTATTCCCTCGATGGTAGTGATAATTTATCGTGTGTACATGATAATCGGACTACTGCCGCTCACTATCGTGTTCCCGTTTGTCCCTCTCTATCGACGAGTGTTTCTACTAACGGAGTGTCCGGTTCGACTGCGCCCTCAGACGTGACTCTGTAGCAACACTAGAAGAAAGTTTAAGTAACACGGGTGTGATTTGCCCTCTCATGGTGATGAGTAGCAAACCACAGGATAGCTCGAGAACTGACAGCAACTTTTCACGGCGGTCGTTGCTTGGTGCCATCTCGGCCGCAGGGGTCGCCTTGGCCGGGTGTTCCTCCGGTGATGACAACTCCGATGGCCAGTCGGGAGGGGAGACGGACGGGGAATCTGACGGTGGATCCAGTGGAGACAGTCAAGAGATGGGCGAACGGGTCCCGACCATTTCATTCGCTATCTGGAGTAACTACGCCCCAGCAGCTACGATGGACCGATTCACACCGATCGTTGTCCAAAACCTCTCTGATCTAGGGCTAGATGTCGAACAATCCGCGATCGGCGCACTCGACTTACTCTCCGGCGTGAACAACGACCAGAGAAACCACCACGTTATGGCAAACGTAACGCTCGGTACCTCGTTGAATCCGACCTTCTTCCTTCGAGATTTCCAACTCGCATGGGCCGGCGCAAATGGCGAGACCAGCGAGAGTAACTACGCGGATTGTGAGTATGACGAGCACTTCAGGGCCCAACGGCAGACAGCCGACTCCGAGGAACGACAGGAGTTTGTGCTTAACGCCTTACGAAGGCAATCCAACGACGTCTCACACTGGCCGTTGATGAAAATTTTCTACGTCGGGGGATGGAATACCAATTACGTTCGTCTCAATCCCGACGAACTCGGCGAGCGGGGCATCAACGGGACCCATCACAATATTTACATAGGTGCTGATACAGTCGAGGATCAGTTCATCGCTGGCGTGGGAACGGCTATCACTGCGTCACCCATTGCGAATCTGATCAATTCGGGGACGACCTCTTTCAACGTCTGGAACAATCTGGTATACTCCCCACTGATGGAACTCGATCCGAATTTCGAAACAGTCCCCTGCGTGGCCACGGGGTACGAAGTGTCGGACGACAATACAGAGTACACCTTTAATATCGGTGATACGACCTTCCATAACGGTGATCCTGTAACCGCAGAGGACGTCAAATTCACCTTCGACCTCGTCGTGGATAACTACGACCTGTATCCGAACGCGGCCGAATATCCGATCGAGAACATCACCGTCGAAGATGACTCTACGGTGGTGTTTAAGATGAGTGACGCTTCCAATAATCTGATAAATTCGACGATTTATCGGTGGGGAATCGTTCCAAAGGACATTTACCTCGAAGCAGGCGCCCGAGAATCACCCGATAGCTTCGATCCTGGAGAGGTAATAGACGATGACAACTTGGCCGTGGTCGGGTCGGGACCGTTTAGATTGACGAGTAGGGGCGAATCTCTGAACCTAGAGCCATTCGACGGTCACAGGAAATACCAGCCAAGCTATAATATGATCTTCCAGGGGTTCTCCGACAACGCTGCGAAAACACGGGCGTTCCAGCAGGGGGAGATTCATTTCATGTCGAGTGTCCCTATCGGGCAGGTCGAGGGGCTTCAGGAAAGGGACCAGTTCGAGATTCACTCGACGACCGATTTCACGAATTACAAACTCAATCCACAGAATTCCTTCCCGCCGTTCCAGTTTCAGGAAATGCGGGAGGCGGGACACAGGGCGCTGAACCGGAACCGGATCAATCAGGTGGCGAGTCTGGGATTAAGCGAGGCGTGGCCTATCGCGACGGCGTACAACAACGCTCACCCATCGATCCCGCAAGAGGATACGTCTGCAATGAGTGATGACGGATACTTAACCGTGGATCCAGCCGGAGACGTGGAGGGTGCGAGAGGGCTACTCGAGGAGGAAGGCTACGGGTGGGACGATTCCGGGCGACTTCACTACCCGCCCGATAAGGATCTAACCCCCGCATGGCCCAAGGAGAGTGAACCTGCCGAACATCCGGAGGACTTCCCGTGTGTGGAGGACTGGGATAGCTCGTAGGGTCGATCGTTCAGATACAGTATTTGCCGGCAGTTCACCTTTGTACTGGGTCGAATCAGGCGGGGTGATGCCCGATCAACGAGGGTTATTCTGGCGGAGTCACCCTCCGAGGTTTCCTCTGTCGACCTCGAGCGCGTGGCCAGTGACGTATTTTGCAATAAACGACTAGAGGAGAAACAGTCGAACGCCTGTTGAGCAATGGTCGTCTCGGCCTCTGCGCGGAGCCCTCGAACAGTTTTTGTGTCGATCGAGCGGTCCAGCGGTCGACTCACTGCGCGGCTAGTTCGGGTAAACTCGTCACGGTACGTAGCTGCTCGACGGATTTGATCTGCTCGATGAGCTTCTGTGAATCTTCCCGTGAGATCGTTTCGGAGAATTCAACCTGGGTTCTAAACTTCTCCTCAAGTTCCTCCCACGTGAGTGGATTGGATGGGTCTCCGGGGGGGACGGGTACGTATTCGGAAATAGTCGGACCATCAGCGAGTGTGACTTCCACCTCCGCCCCCTTCTCCTTGTCCAGTTCTTCCAGAGTTGTCCGTTGAATGGTCCGCTGGACGTCCGGGTTCCGAATCCCCTCTTCGGTGTAATCCTCGTTGATCGCGCGCCCCCGAACTAATGCGTTGGCAGCAGCGTATTTGTAGCTAAAGAGGGCATCCCCAGTTGGATACTCACCGATCTCGTAGGGCTTTGTGTAATGCCCAGCCATTACCGACGGTCGCACGATAACGCTTTCAATGTCTCGCGGGGTGAACCCGTACTCCTGCACTAGTGTCACGGCCGCTTCTATCGGTGCATCCGTTGGACGGCCACCCGGATTGGTTTTGAAACACACTTCCGTGTAGAACGTCTCTCCGAGCTCCTCGTAGAGCAATTCTGGATATCCGCATCCGTTGTCGAACACTGTGAAATAGCCGCCTCGCTCTCCGAACAGCGGGCGATCGATCCCGACCCAGCCCGACTCGGCTAATTGTGCCGCTAGAATCCCGCTTCGGGCCGAAGTCCCCTGGCTGAGCTTAAACGTTGTCGCCCCATCCCACAGTCCGTGACCCGCACCGGAGATCATGTTGATTACAACCCCGAACGCGTTCTCCAGCTCGGAGACGCTCAGGTCGAACAGATGTGCGGCAATCGCTGTCGAGGCGAATGAGGTAACCGTTCCCCACTGTTCGAAACCGGTACTCGGCCCGGATGACTCGTCGGGATCCCATCGAGTGCCGCCGGCCATCCACATCCGGGACGCCAGATCGTCCCCCACCACGATCGCCGTGAGTAACTCTTCACCACTGGCCTGAACGTACTCACCAACCGCGAGCGCGGTGAGAACACTCGTTTCTGTAATGTGTGAAGGGATCCGCTCACCGTCCACCACGAGCGTGAGGGGCCCCCAATCAAACGACCGACCCATGATGCAGTTCACCATCGCGGCGTCCGGAAGGGAGAGTTTGCTCCCGTAACCGAGGACCGTGGCTCCGGGCTCCGAGTCTCGACCCCTGAATACATCCATTAATTGCTCTACGTCCTCGAGGCCGGCACCGCCGATCGCACAGCCAACCATATCCAACAGACGTTGTTTAGTATTTGATACAACAGGTCGATCAAGGTCAGAGAAGGTCGTCCGAAGAACGTTCTCGGAGAGCTCGCGAAGGATCTCGTCCTCATCAATGTCGCTACTCATGTTTCACCCCTCGAGATCGTTCCCACCGGGAGACACCACTGTCTTGATTAATGATTTTTCTCATCATTTATGTCCAGCAGCTTATCATCCAATATACTTGAGTTTTTTCACAGGTCATCGTGGCTCTGTTTAGGTTGCTGCGTTGGGTTGCGGGCCGACTTGGACAGTCGAAGTTACGTCACCGTATCCGCCACTGCCATGAGTGGCCTCAGGATCTCGATGACCTCTTCGCCGCTTCGAGCCCGCGATTCAACACGACAGGGACACGAAACGGGGCATCGGCGGAAGGACCATCCCGAAAGCGCCCGCTCACGCAGCGGTTGCGTCTCGTTGCGTTTCTCGGACACCGTCCTGCGGGACTCGCGTCGTCCAGGTGCATTGACGGACTGTTGCACCTGGCTGTCCGGCCATCCGTTCGTATCGCTCCCGAAGACGTCGAGACGGCGGAGTCGTTCAGTCTCACCCGTCGGTGATACCGTGGTCAGCTACCACGTATCGGCATTGTTCGGATTATCTGATTCCAGCGGACGGCAAACGCTTGCAACCATGGTTCAGCGGTTTCTGGTATGGATTCATCGAACTCACGTCCGTCTCGCTTTTCGACCCTTTCTGAACACTGCGCCCGTTTGGTCCCAAAATGTTTATTACCGTTCGATGTGGCACCATATGCCATGGTTACTAGCGAACTGTTTAGCTCTCGAAACTCTACGAACCCACCATCGTTTGATGCGGCTACTCACTAATGCTGGACAATCTGCCCAATTCGGTATCGAAGGTCCCACTGGTGAACAAACTCGATCTCCGCCAGAATGTGTATGTACGGAATCTTTTTGGGGGACTCGAATTAGTAATGTCGAATACAGTAACAAAATGGTCGGCTTTCTTCCTTGGCTTCGTGTTTTTCTTAGGCATCTTCGGTCCGACCCTAGCGCCACACCACTACTCCGAGCAGTTCTTCCGGCCGGATGGAACACTGAAATTAGCCCTCCCGCCGCTGTCAGAGGGTCACTTGCTCGGAACGACGAACCAGGGCCAGGACATTCTCTCACGACTCTTGTATGGCGCCCGACCGACGATCCTCATTGGCCTCGGCGGTGGAATCATGGTGAGCGTCATTGGGACGACCGTCGGGGTCATCGCAGGATATGTGGGTGGACGAACTGAGTTCGCTCTAATGCGGATCGTCGATATGATATATGCGATTCCGCTCATTCCGTTCGCGATTCTGATGGTCGTTTTCTTCAACATCGGGCTCGGTACGACTATTTTGATAATTGGGGTTATACTCTGGCGTGGCAGTGCTCGGGTTCTCCGTTCTCAAGTCCTGCAGATAAAGGAACGACCGTACATCGAAGCAGCCCGAGCGACCGGGGCGAGTGATCGGTACATCATCCTGAAACACGTATTGCCGAACATCGTAAACATGATCGCTCTGTTTCTGGCATTAGGTATCGGGATCTCGATTCTCGTCCAGGCCAACCTCGCATTTATCGGGGTCTCTGATCCATTTACCCCGACCTGGGGGGTCATGATCAGGAATGCGTACACATCCGGTCGATTCGCAGAGATGTGGTGGTGGTCGCTGACGCCCGGGTTCCTCATCTCGACGACTGTACTCTGTACATTCCTTCTCGGTCGTGGATACGAGTCCCTCCGCAATCAGCGATCCGGCAGGCAGAACGTCGATTCCACGGAGGTCATTGCATGAGCAACTTGCTTGAGGTTGAGGACTTAACGATTCAGTACAAAACACGGGACGCATCGGTACAAGCTGTCACGGATGCAACGTTTTCTGTAGAGGAAAACCAATTCGTTGGACTGATCGGTGAGAGCGGGTCCGGCAAGACGACGATCGGCGAAGCCATCCTCGGGTTGATGGATGACAACGGTGAGATCGCAAGCGGCAAGGTACGATACAAGGGAGAGGAGATCCAAGATTACAGTGAGGAAGAATTTCAATCCAAACTCCGATGGAGTGAAATTTCCCTGATTCCACAGGCATCGATGAACAGTCTGGATCCGATCGATCCACTGGATCAGCAAGCAATCGAACTCGCCAAGACTCACACCGATTGGTCCAAGCAGAAGATCCTTACCAGGCTACAGGAGTTGTTCGAGATCGTGGGGCTCCCCGCCGACCGGATCACGGATTATCCGTTTCAGTTCTCCGGGGGGATGCAACAGCGCGCAGTCATTGCCTTTTCGTTGCTCCTCGATCCGGAGATTATCATCGCCGACGAGCCGACGACGGCACTCGACGTGATCATGCAAGACCAGATATTCAAATACATAAACCAAATCAAGGATGAAAATGACACCAGTATGATACTGATCACTCACGATATCTCCGTCGTGTTCGAGAACTGTGACACGATGGTTTTGTTACATAGTGGTCACATCGCCGAAAGGGGCAACATAAAGGAAATTTACCGCGACCCACGTCATCCGTATTCGATTCTCCTAGAGGAGTCGTTCCCGGACATCAGATCTCCCGACAAGTCCCTCGCTATCATTGATGGCAAACCGCCCGTCATCCAGGAGGGAGTGGACATGTGCACGTTTGCGGAACGATGTCCGTGGGCGAACGATGACTGTTTCGATGAATTACCCAATCTAGAACCAGTGGCTGGTGACGAAAACCACTACACGTCTTGCATCAGAGCCGAGGAACTCGATGCGTTGGTTGAAGGTTCTGACGTAGCGGGGGATGATTGAAATGACAGCCGAACCCGTCCTCCGGCTGGAAGGCGTCGATAAGGATTTCTCCCAAGCGAACAGCATTCTCGGCTCGATAAAGAACCGAGTGCTCGGCCGAGATGTTGAACAGCTTCACGCCGTCGACGACGTTTCATTGACGTTGCGGCGGGGGGAGGTCCAAGGAATTATCGGTGAAAGTGGGTGTGGAAAAACCACCCTCCTGAAGACGATTGCGGGCCTTCATGAACCCTCGAAGGGGGATATCATCTATCGGGGCGAGAACATCACGGAATACACCACGAAAGAGTGGAAGGAGTATCGGAAGAACGTACAGATAATTTTCCAAGACCCATTCAATTCGTTAGACCCAAAATATCCTGTGAAAGAAGCTCTAGCCGAACCGCTAAAAATCCACGACGTCGATGATATCGAAGATAGAGTTGTAAACGTTCTGAAAGACGTGAAGCTTGATCCTCCGGAGCGGTACCTCGACAGATATCCGGACGAGCTTTCCGGTGGCGAAAAGCAACGGGTAGCGATCGCGAGAGCGTTGGTTTTGGATCCTGATCTCATCCTGGCGGACGAGCCTGTCTCGATGCTCGACGTCTCGACGCAGGCCGCCATCCTGGAGGACCTCAATGACATAACTACCCAGCAGGATGTCTCTATGCTCTATATCTCTCATGACCTGTCGACGGTGTCCTACATCTGTGACCGAGTTAACGTCATGTATCTAGGTAGAATCGTGGAAAGTTCGGAAACGCGTGACTTGCTGGACGAGCCACTGCATCCATACACGCAGGAACTGATGGCTGCCATTCCCGTCCCTGACCCATTCGCGGAGCGCGAACGAACCCAAATTCAGGGGAACCCGGCCAATCCCATCGGGCTGCCTGGTGGCTGTCGTTTCAAGGACCGATGCGTTGAACGGATGGATATCTGTGACACCACACCGAACGACATTGAGACGAACGACCAAACCGAGCATCAGGTCGCATGCCACTTGCACTACGACCATACCGCGACGGATGATGTAGCCGTGAGCGCCAACGGGGGTGACGGACATGAGTGACTTGAAGTACATTCTCAAGCGATCTGCCCTGACCGTTCTCCTGATATTTTTCGCGATTACGGTTCTATTCTTTATCTTCCGGTTACTCCCTGGCGACTACGTGTCCGTGCTGGCCATGGACGGAGCGGATCCAGAGACCATCGAGAGTTTACGAGCCAAATGGGGCCTGGACGAGCCGTTGTACATCCAATACATCACGTATATCGAGAATGTCCTCCAGGGGGACCTCGGGATGTCCCATCGGTACCGGCAGCCGGTGCTCCAGGTGACCGGAAGGGCAATCGTCAATTCGTTCATTCTGGTTGCGCCGGCGATCACCACGGCGTTCATTCTCGGAAGCGGTTTCGGGACGCTGCTCGGAACGAATCGAAGCGAGAAGGGAGAACTCTGGGGGATTGTGCCGCTGACGTTCATCGGGACGTTCCCGATTTTCTTCATGGGCATTTTGCTAATCATCGTCTTCTCGTTCTGGCTCAATCTGTTCCCTACTGGGGGCATGGCCGCCGTTACCCAACAGGGCCTCCCCTACTCCGAGTTGCTGACCTCGGCAGGGTTCTGGATACATTACTTCCTGCCGTTCCTAACGATCGTCGTCAACATGCTCTACCTGCCTGCGCTCACAATGAGAACCAGTATCGTCGAAGTTCTTGGACAAGACTTCATCGACTACCACCGAGCCAAGGGACTGAAGAGACGCGCACAGATGCGCCACGTAATGAAACATGCCTCGCTCCCGGTTATTACCCAGTACCCGGTTTCCTTGTCCAGAGCCATCGGGGGAATGGTCGTCGTCGAGATGGTATTCAACTGGCCAGGAATAGGGTATCTCCTGCTCCAATCCGTTTACCAGCGGGATTTCCCCGTCGTTCAGTTCGTCTTCTTACTGATCGCTGTCTGGGTTATCCTGGGTAATTTCGTGGTGGATATCCTCTACAGTTCCGTCGATCCGCGCGTCACGGTCGAAGGACAAGAATCCAACTAAACAACGAGGCGGTAACAATTCTTCCAATTAAAAATAATCGTCGACCTGGGATACTGGCCCTGCACCTACGGAGTTGAACTGGAGGACCCAGGGGGGGGTTCTCCTACATCGAGGGACTTCCCCCTGGTGGAGCCAGGATGTCAGCAAGCCAGTCAACGACCGGCTCCTGTAACATGGCTCACCACCGCCGAAACGTGGTTTCAGGCAATTGTCAAGTCCGGAGTCAGTAATCTGATCACTGTCGGCGTTGTTCCGGTATGTACACGTACGTCGGCTACTGATCCGGAAGATCGAGTTCTTCGTCCGACAAATCGAATACTTCGGATATTCGTCCGGGCTTGTATTCCCGGTGCAACTTCCGCAGGTCGCCGCCATCGACTGGTAGTGCGTGACCAGTCATGTATGATGCGTCGTCGGAACAGAGCCACACCGCTGCCCCAGCTTGCTCTTCGGGGCGGCCCATTCGTCCCATCGGAATTCCCTTGCAGACTTCTTCGACGGCGGACTCGGACCACTTCGAGATGCCGCCTGTTGCGGTGATTCCGGGACAGAGTGCGTTCACGCGGATGCCCTTGCGTGCGAACTCGTACGCAGCGGCCCTCGTGATTCCGACGACGCCGTGTTTGCTCCCGGCATAGGCCGCATTGAACGGATACGGTTTCAACCCGGCCTTGGAAGCGGTGTTCACGATAGCGCCGCCGCCAGTCTCGAGCATCCGTGGAATCTCATGTTTCATCCCGAGATAGACGCTCTTCATGTTGACGTCCATGACCTCGTCCCAGACATCCTCGTCAACGTCGGTGATGGCAGCCTCTTCCTCGGCGATGCCTGCGTTATTATGCGCGAAGTCGAGACGGCCGTACTCGTCCACTGCAGTCTCGACCATGGCCTCAACCTGACTTGCCTTGCTGACATCGGTACGCACGAATGTGGCCTCGCCCCCCTCCCCCGATATCCGCCTGACTGTCTCGCAGCCGCCCTCCTCGTCGATGTCTGCACAGACCACACGCGCCCCCTCAGCAGCGAACCGTTCGGCGGTCGCCCGTCCGATACCGGAGGCGGCGCCCGTGACGATAGCTACCTTTTCCTCGAGTCCTCTCATAGTATCACTGTCCGAAACACGCCCTACCATTCGCCGGGTTCATATATATTCTTTGACTTTAACGATCGGCGTTCAGATTACCAGTGGGTATGGAGAGCCGAGAGATTCAGGACGACGGCTCGGCCGTCGACCAATAGGACCAGAGACGCTATTCGAAACTGACAGTACCGCCACGTCCATCAAAATATTGAACTTCACCACATGCTTGGGTGTCCGCTCACGCTCCACACAAATCCACCTTATCCAGTCGCAACTACCGCTGCGGCGTGTGATTTCGGCCAGAAACAGCAGAGATCACACTCACCTCACCTTTCATCACAATTAAATACTGTATCCAATCTGCCACAACAATTAAGACAGTTGATTTCGACCCGCTATGTGGACGAATGCACCTTGGTAGCACGATAAAGTATATCACACAGCTACTCGGCAAGTTGGATCGTCGCTCCCCCTCGATCAGGAGCAACGAGCAACTTCGGGTGTTCTTCTCGGACAGCCTCACGGTGTTCGGCGTCGTGTCGCTGCTTTTACTCGTCTCATTGGCAATCTTCGGCCCGATGTTGGCCCCCTACAGCTATGACGAGGCCCAGTACCAGGACGACGAACTCGTCCGGTTTCAGCCTCCGTCGACCGAGTACCTGCTCGGGACCACCCAGACTGGGAACGACGTGTTCTCACGGCTAATCTACGGGGCACGACCGACCGCGGTCATCGGGTTCTCGACGGCGGCGATCGTGATCGCCATCGCGCTCGCCGTCGGCCTGACCGCCGGCTACCTGGGAGGGCGCGTCGACGAGTCACTGATGCGACTGGTCGACCTGCTCTACGGGGTTCCGCTCATCCCGGCCGCGATCATGTTCATCACCTTCTACGGGATGGGGTTCTGGTCGATCATCCTCTTCATGGGGATCATTCTGTGGCGGGGAAGTTCCCGCGTCTTCCGGTCCGAGGTCATGCAGTTGAAACAGCGGCCGTACGTGCAGGTCGCCCGGTCGTTCGGCGGTAGTCGGCCGTATATCGTGGGCAGGCACATCATTCCCAATATGATGGGGATGATCGTCCTCTTCTTCGCCCTCAGCGTGGGACTCGCCGTCCTCATCTCCGCCGGACTCGCCTTCCTCGGGCTGATGAACCCGTTCATCCCGTCGTGGGGGATCATGCTCCAGAACGCGTACAACTCGGGCCGCATGCTCGAGGTGTGGTGGTGGACCTTCCCGCCGGGGATCATGATCTCCTGGCTGGTCCTCTCGACGTACCTTGTTGGGCGGGGGTACGAGCGGATTCAGGAGGGGAAAGAACGCGGGGTGCAACTGTGACGACAGACGAACCGCTCCTGGAGGTCGAGGGGCTTGACGTGGAGTACGAACTCACCAACGATGTGATCCACGCGGTCTCGGATGCGAGCTTTACCATCCAGGAGAACCGCTACCTCGGGCTGGTCGGCGAGAGCGGATGCGGTAAGAGTACCATCGCGCAGTCGCTCATCAGCGCGCTCGACTCGAACGGGGAGATAGCCAGCGGAACGATCCGGTTCCGCGGCGAGGAGATCCAGGACCTCACCGAGGCGGAGTTCAAAAACGAGTACCTGTGGAACGAGATCGCGTTTATCCCTCAATCGGCGATGAACAGCCTCGACCCGCTGATGAAGGTAAGCGAGCAGGCGACGAAGATCGCGAAGGAACACACCGACTGGTCCAAGGAGGAGGCCCTCGACCGCTTCCGCGAACTGTTCGGAGTCGTCGGCCTTCCCGAGTCGCGCATCGACGACTACCCCCACCAGTTTTCCGGCGGCATGAAACAGCGGACCATCATCGCGCTGGCGCTGTTTCTCAAACCGTCGCTGATCATCGCCGACGAGCCGACGACGGCGCTGGACGTGATCATGCAGGACCAGATTCTCAACTACCTCCAGGAGATCCGCCGGGACCGCGACCTGAGTATGCTGATGATCACCCACGACATCTCCGTGGTCTTCGAGAATTGCGACGACATGGCCGTGATGCACGGCGGCCAGGTCGCCGAGACGGGGAGCGTGGTCGACATCTACACCCAGCCACGACACCCCTACACGATTCTGCTCCAGCGTGCCTTCCCGGACGTGCGCTTTCGTGACCGCAAGCTGGAAACCATTGAGGGGGAACCGCCGGTGCTCCATGAGGACATGGACTTCTGTTCGTTCGCGGACCGGTGTCCCTGGGCGACCCCGGAGTGTCGCCAGGGCTCCCCGCCGCTCGAACCGGTCCCCGAGGGCGCTGAGACTCCCCGGGGTGGGGGCGAGACCGCAGCTGACGGGACGCGCGTCGATGACGGGGTGGTGACCCACCGCACCTCCTGCATCAGGCAAGAAGAGATGGCCGACCTCGCCGACGCGCACCTTGACGAGATCGAAGCAAAACGCACACTGACCGAGTGATATGAGTTCGACCCAACCCATACTCGAAGTCCGGAACCTCGAAAAGACGTTCAAACAGTCGACCGGCATCCTCGATCTCGCAAAGGAGCGACTGGGGCTCGGGGATAACCCGCCGATTCGCGCCGTCGACGGTGTCGACCTCCGCCTGGAACAGAACCAGGCGCAGGCGGTCATCGGGGAGAGCGGTTGTGGCAAGACGACCCTACTGAAGACGCTTATGGGCCTGTACTCGCCCACGGGCGGGGACGTGGTCTTCGACGGGACGAACCGGGACGAGTTCTCGAAGGCAGACTGGAAAGAGTTCCGACGCCGGGTGCCAATCATCTTCCAGGATCCGTTTAACTCGATCAACCCGACGTTCACCGTCCGGGATGCGTTACTGGAACCGCTGGGAATCCACGACATGAAGGGCGACGACCCGGAAGGGAAGGCGATCGACGCCCTAGAGAAGGCTCGGCTGACCCCCGCCGAAACGTACCTCGACCGGCGCGAGAGCGAACTGTCGGGCGGGGAGAAACAGCGAGTGTCGATCGCGCGGGCACTCATTCTGGACCCAGACGTCCTTCTTGCCGACGAGCCTACGTCGATGATCGACGTGTCGACCCAGGCGAGCCTGCTCAACCTCCTGGACGACCTGGTCGAGGAACTGGGGCTCTCGATGCTGTACGTCTCCCACGACCTCTCGACTGTGTCGTACGTCTGTGACCGGATCAACGTCATGTACCTGGGGCGGGTGATCGAGAGCGGGACCACGGATGCGGTGCTGGACAACCCGAAGCATCCGTACACGCAGGCGCTGATCCAGGCCATCCCGGTCCCGGACCCGTTCAGCGACCGGGAGCCAACGGACCTGCGGGGGACGCCGAGTGACCCGATCAACCTCCCCGGGGGATGTCGGTTCAAGGATCGGTGTCCCGAACGGATGGACGTCTGCGATCGGACGCCCCGGTCCACGGAGACCGAGGACGATGCGGAGCACACGGTCGCCTGTCACCTCTACTACGACCACGAAGGGGCAACCGGCGCGGATGGTCACGCCACCGTCCGGGCGGGCAACGGGATGCACGGAGGTGACGACCGATGAGCCGGTTGCGGTACGTCGCCAAGCGGACCGTTACGTCGATTCTGCTCGTGCTGGCGCTCACGGTCGTCCTGTTCATCTTCTTCCGGACGCTTCCAGGGGACTACGCGACGATGCTCGCCCAGTCGGGGGCGTCGACCGAACAGGTTCAGTTGATTCGCGAGAAGTGGGGACTCAACGACCCGCTCCACGTCCAGTACTTGCGCTGGCTCGGAAACGCCATCGTCGGGGATTTCGGAACCTCACGGGGATACGGCGTGCCGGTGACCGAACTCACGATTCCGTACCTGCTGAACTCGGTCATCCTCGCGGGACCGGCGATCCTGACGGGGTACGTCCTCGGGTCGGGCTACGGTGCCATGCTCGGGAACGCCTTCGGAAGCCGGTTCGAAAAGGTGGGCATCCTGCCGCCGATCCTGTTCGGGACGATCCCCAGTTTCTTCCTCGGAATCATCCTCCTGTTCCTGTTTGCCGGCGGGGTGCTCAACGTCCTGCCGACGGAGGGAGCGGTTTCGACCGACGTGGTCCGGCAGATCAACCATCACTGGGAGATGTACCTCACCGTCAACTTCTGGTCGCACTACCTCCTCCCGTTTGCCACGATCGTCCTCGTGCAGTTGTACTACCCCGCGACGATCATGCGGAGCAGCATCATCGAGGTCGCCGGCGAGGAGTTCGACGAGTACCACAAAATCACGGGGCTCTCGACATTTACCCGGTACACCCAGCGGTTCAAGCACGCGTCGCTGCCGGTGTTGACGATCCTGCCGATCGCACTCGCCCGGGCGATCAGCGGCCTGGTGCTCATTGAGGTCGTGTTCAACTGGCCCGGCATCGGCTCGCTGCTCGTCCAGTCCGTCCTCAGCCGGGACGTTCCCGTGCTCCAGTTCATCTTCCTCCTCGTCGCCATCTGGATCGTCGCCGGCAACTTCATCGTCGACATCCTCTACGGGATCATCGATCCGCGTCTCTCGATCGGCGAAGAGGCCGAATCGGGCTGAGGGTTCAAGCGACCTGCACCGACCGCAACGAACCAGTTGACGGCAGGACGTGGCCGAGGATTTTCACGGCCGTTCGAAGCGGGGACATGCTCTCAGCAGAGGAAACGTCGACCAGCAACCTGCCCCGGTCCGGAAAGCGGCGTCGAACGGAGAACGGGACCTGGCGGAACACTGCGTGGTGATCACAGCGAGAGCGATCCGGGAGCGTAGTAGCCTAAAGGGATCCCCGGTTGTGTATCCAGCCACAGAGGTGCGTATCTACTGATCAGCCGCGATCAGATCAGCGGCCTTCTCCGCGATAGCGAGGGTCGCCGCGTTAGTGTTCCCGCTGACGATGCGGGGCATGATCGAGGCGTCGACGACGCGGAGCCCCGGGACGCCGTGGACGCGCAGGCGGTCGTCGACGACGGCAGCGTCGTCGTCGCCCATCTTGCAGGTGCCGACGGGGTGGTGGGTGGTCGACGCCGTCTCGCGAGCGAACTCCAGGATCTCCTCGTCGGTCTGGACATCCGGGCCAGGGCGAAGTTCCTCGCCGCGGAAGTCGTCCAGCGGGTCGGCCCGGGCGATCTTCCGCGCCCGCCGCACGCTCTCGATCATCATCTCCACGTCCCGCTCGGCGGTCAGGTACCGCGGGTCGATGCGGGGGTCGTCGAAGGGGTCGGCCGAGCGAAGCGTGATGCGGCCCCGACTCTCGGGACGTTGCTGGTTGCCGGCGACGGTGAACCCCTCGACTTCGGAGGTGTCGACCCCGAGGTCTGTGAGGAAGAACGTCGGCGAGAGGTGGAACTGCATGTCCGGCGCGGGTTCGTCGGAGTCGATCCACTCGAAGGCGACTGCGGGGGCGGGGCGGTCCGGTTCCGGCTCCGTCGACTCGTAGATCACGGAGGTGTTGAGGTGGTTCTGGAGGTTGCGGCCGACGCCCTGGAGGTCGACGCGGACGTCGATGCCGTGCTCTTCGAGGTGGTCGGCCGGGCCGATGCCCGAGAGCATGAGCAACTGGGGTGACTGGATCACGCCCGCCGAGACGAGCACCTCCCGGGACGCCTTGGCGTCGAGTCGACGGTCGTCGCGGTCGAACTCGACACCGGTCACCCGGTCGCCGTCGAACAGCAGCGTCGTGGCACGTGCGCCCGTCACCACCGTGAGGTTCTCCCGGTCGAGGACGGGTTTGATGTAAGCGGCCGCCGAACTGACCCGCTCGCCGTCTTCGATCGTCCGCTGGAAGCGGCCCGCCCCGACCTGCCGTTCGCCGTTGTAGTCGTCGTTCCACTCGACGCCGAGCGCCTCGATGGCGGCGTCGAGCATCGCGGTCCCCAGTGGTCCGTAGGACTCCTCTCTGAGGTGGACCGGACCGCCCGTCCCGTGGTAATCGTCGTCGCCGCCCTCGAAGTGCTCCATGCGCTTGAAGTACGGCAGGAGGTCGTCGTAGCCCCACCCCTCGTTGCCCCGCTCGGCCCACCGGTCGTAGTCCGACGGATGGCCACGTACGTGGATCATCCCGTTCATGGCGCTCGACCCACCGAGCACCTTGCCCCGCGGCCAGTAGTCCTGGCGGTCGTTCAGTTCGGGTTGGGGAACGGTTTCGAATCCCCAGTCGACGTCGCTGTCGTACAGTTCGAGCGATCGGTAGGGATCGTGGATCGCGTCCTTGTCGTCCGGTCTGCCTGCTTCGAGCAAGAGGACGTCGACCGACGAATCCTCGGTCAGTCGATGCGCGAGGACGCATCCCGCCGTCCCGGCGCCCACGACGATATAGTCATAGCTGTTTGCCATATCGGGAGAGAATAACGAACCACAATAAATGTGGGGGCAGCGGCCGGCCGTTCCCACCGGCTGTTCCGGTAGACCGTGACGTGTCACCGAGGTAATCCGACGGGGCGTACGGTCGGGAACGGCCGGCCCACCACCGCCTGGCAGCAGCGGAGATTCTGTTAAATACTATAAGTAAAATTTAAGTGATACTGTAAAACCAATGAGATCATGGTACATGACACCGGGAAACAGGGAGAATCGGCTAGCAATCAGCGTCAGATCGACCGACGTTCCTTGCTCGGGGCGCTCTCCGCGGTAGCCGCCGGGGGGCTCGCTGGCTGTGGCGGTGGCGGCAACGACGGTGGTGGTGGCGGAACCGACGAGAACGGCGGCGATAGCGGCGGCGGCGGTAGTGACGGTGGCGGTGGTAGTGGCGGCGACAGCGATGGCGGAAGCGGCGACGGCGGGTCACAGGAACTCGGCGAGCGCGTCCCGACCGTCGACATCGACTACTGGGGTGCACTCGGCGGGACGACACAGTCGCTATCTGACATGATGCCGTTCGTCGAGGACGCACTCTCCGCGATCGGGGCGACCTCGGATATCCAACCGGTCGAGGCGTTCACCATGTGGGCCCGGATCGGCCAGGACCCGCGAAACCAGCACGTAATTGGCGGCGGCAACAACAACTCGCCGTCGTTCCTGGATCCAACGGCGACGGCGACCCGGTTCCACATCTCCACTGCGGGCGCGACGCCGGGGCTCAGCTACACCCATCTGGCCGACTGTGACATCACACAGAGCATCGAGGCCATGCAGTCGAGCACTACCGAGGAGGAACTACAACAGAGTACACAGGAGTACTTCTCGCTGTTCTCGGAGAACGTGACCACCATCGAGCTCTGTGAACGGGCCGTGTTCGGGGCAGTGAGGACAGACCAGATCGAGGTCCCGAGTGCGGGCGAGATGGGCGTGCTGACGATCAACTCGGAGGCACTGATCACCGCCAACGCGGTCGCGGACGCGCCGATCAGACTCAACGTCAGATCGGAGATGGTACAGACGGCAAACCCCATGAAGATGGCAGGTTCCCAGCGCCTCTGGCAGAACCTGTTTTACTCCCCGCTGGTGCGTTACGACGAGAACTGGGACCTGATGGGGGTGCTGGCGACGGACTGGCAGACCGAAAACGACGGCCAGACCCTCACGTTCTCCCTCCGCGAGGACGCGACCTTCCACAACGGGGACCCGATCACCGCCGAGGACGTCAAGTGGACGTTCGAATATCTCGCAGATAACCCCAGCCTGAACCTGGTCGACACCGTCCCCCCATACGAGTCGATAGAGGCCGTCGACGAGCACACGGTCCGGTTCAACTTCACCGAGCCCTATCTCCCGTTCCTCCGGGACGATGCGACGACCTTCCCGATCCTACCGAGCGACGTGTGGATCGAGGCAGGCGCCGAGGAGTCGACCGACTTCGAACTCCCCACGGACCCGTACGTGGGCTCCGGCCCGTTCCGCGTCACGGACTTCAACCGTGGACAGCTGGTCCGCGGCGAGCCGTTCGAGGACCACTGGCGGTCGCCGAGCGCGGCGATCGAGTTCGTCCCGTTCCAGGGCCAGCAGAGCGCGACGCGGGCGTTCACTCAGGGCAACATCAATTACCTGCCCGGGATCGCGCCGGTCACTGCGGACAACCTCCGGTCGGAGGACAACGTCTCGGTGGTCAAGACCCAGGGCTGGGCGACGTACAAGCTGTTCCCGAAACATCACTACGGGCCGACGAAGTTCCGCGCGTTCCGCATGGCGCTGTCCCAGGCGATCGATCGTCGCGGTCTGGTCGAATCCGCCCAGTTCGGCGAGTCCCGGCCGATCGTCTACGGGGCGCCGTTTACCCCGTCGTACCCGCTGTACCCCGAGGACGACGAGGGGTTGACGAGGATCGCCGACTCCGAAGAGGGGAGCCAGGAACGGGCGAAAGAGGTCCTCGAGGAGGCTGGCTGGGGCTGGGACGACAACGGCAACCTCCATTACCCGCCGGACGCGGACCTGAGTCCGCTGTGGCCCAAGGGCGAGTCCCCCCGCCAGTACCCCGACAAGTTCCCGTGCGTCGACGAACTGGGACTGACGCCGACCAGTTCCGACTGAGGACCCCAGGCCCCGCGTCGAGGGCCGCCGTCGGACGGCGTACCGACACCACGAACATTCACGTCGAAGCGACGGGAAGTACGGTCGATAACCCGACTACGCAGTCGACGATACCAACTACGCAGTCGACGATACCAACTACGCAGTCCATGACAACGATAACGCAGTTCGAGACGCCTGCATCAGCCCCGCAACCGGGGTCGGGAATCGGTGGGCAGACAGCACCGCGCGGCCGGATCGTGCACGACGGGGCGAGTGAAGGAGTCGACCGCGGCGGCCGGGGGCCGTCTCCGTGACCGGGACCGCGAATCGGATCAGCGTCGAGCTCCCGGCGCTCGGCGACCTCTCGGCGATCGCCGCCGAAAAGAATCCGTCCGGGCTGGCGTTCGCCGAAGACGGCGGTGAGTCGGTGACCTGGGCCGAGTTCGAGGAACGGAGCCTCGTCGCCGCCGACGCGTTCACCGACCACGTCAGACAGGGCGACCGGGTGGCCTTCCTCAGTGACTCGTCGGTCGACACGACGGTGCTGTGGAACGGGGCGCTGAAGGCCGGGTCGGTCGTCTCGTACGTCCACACGAAGGCGTCACCGGAGACGGTCGCTTACTCGATCGACGAACTTCGACCCAAGGTGCTGGTCGTCCACCAGGAGTTCGCCCAGTTCCTCGCCGACCGCGTCTGGGACGACCTGGCCTGCGAGCCGACGGTCATCGTCGTCGGTCCCGCCGAGCTATCCTACGAGCAATCCACGGAGTCGTTCCTCGAGGATGCGACGGCAACCTCCCCGGACGTACTCCACTCCGAGGACGACATCGCCGTCATCGCCTGGACCTCGGGGACGACGGGGCGGCCGAAGGGGTGGTGTCACACCAACCGGTCGATGGTGCTCAAGGGACTGATCTCCGGCGTCGACCAGACCAGCGTCTCCCTGACGTCCGCCTCGACGTCGTTCATGGCGTGGTACGGTGCCGTGGTGTCGACGATGCTCGCCGCCGCCTCCGTGGTGTACCTGCCCGACTGGGACCCCGCGCGGTGGGCAGAGATGGTCGAGGAGTACGAGGCGACCGGTTCAGGCATGGTCCCGACGATGTGGCGGGCCGTGCTGAACCTCGACCTCGACGAGTACGACTTCTCGTCGCTAGAGCACGTCGGCTTCGTCGGCGAGCAGATGGACCAGGCGACGCTGAAGACACTCCGCGAGGAGATCTGTCCGAACGTCGTGAACCAGTACTCCTCGACCGAGGTCCACGTCTCACGGATCACCGCCGAGGAGATGGAGGGCGACCGCCTGGAGAGCGTCGGGCGACCGCTCGACGGTGTGCGGGTGCGGATCATCGAACCGGGCGGCGCCCCCGACGACGTCCGGCCCACCGGTGAGAGCGGCGAGGTCATCGTCAAGACCGCCGACTGTCCCGTCTGGGCGTGGGGGCAAAGCGAGAAGGCCAACGAGACCTTCCGCGACGGCTGGTGGTACTCCGGGGACATGGGCTACCAGGACGAGGAGGGGTATCTCTACCTGGAGGGACGCACTGACTTCATGATCAAGTCGAAGGGCGTGAAGGTGTTCCCGGCCCCCATCGAAGCGCGGCTCAACGATCATCCGGGCGTCGACCAGGCTGCCGTCGTCGGCCTCGACGACGAGGAGTTCGGCCAGCAGGTGACCGCCGCCGTCAGTCGAACGGATCCGGAGGTGACCCCCGATGAACTCGACCAGTGGTGCCTGGACGCCGACACCATCGCCCGGTTCGAGCGTCCCCGAGAGTATCACTTCGTGGATTCGATCCCCCGGACGCCCAGCCAGAAACTCGACCGCCAGTCCGTGATCGATCGACTCGAAACCGACGGCCGCTGACGCGCCCCGGCGGCGGTCGCGACGGTCGCAGTCGATCGCCGGCCCCACTCACCCTGTGCTCTAACCGGCTGTAGCCGTCGCCGGCGTTCGGACCGGGTCCCGCGATCGACGGGAGAACTATTACTCGCCGGGGTGACACCACGGTATGGACTCCTCGAAGGCCGACGACAGCGATGCCGCCGATTCGACCGCCGACACGCGTACCGTCGCGGGACGGCTCCTCCGATCGCTCGCCGAGAGCGGCGTCTCGTACGTGTTCGCGAACTTCGGGACGGACCACGCGCCACTGCTCGAAGCAGCCTCGCGCCTCCGGGCAAGCGGGGCAGGCGAGTCGATCCCGGAGTTCGTGCTCTGTCCGACCGAGTTCCCCGCGATGAGTGCAGCCCACGGGTACGCCGCCGTGACGGGCGACCCGCAGGCCGTCCTGGTGCACGTCGACGTCGGCACGCAGAGCCTCGGGGCGGCGATGCACAACGCCCACCGGGCGAAGGTGCCGGTCTTTGTCCTCGCGGGACTGGCGCCGGTGTCCCACGACGGCCACCCGGGCTCCCGGGACATCAACGTCCACTACGTCCAGGACGTCTTCGACCAGCCCGGAATCGTCCGCGAGTACTGCCGCTGGACGTCCGAGTACCGACCGCCGGCCGATCCCGCGGAGCTGGTCGAGCGGGGGCTCGACCGGGCGACGGCGCCGGACCCCGGGCCAGTGTACCTCTCGGCTACGCGCGAGGCGCTGGAGACCCCCGTCGAGGCGGTGTCGACCGATCGCGGTGGGCGGCAAACGGGGCGGGTGCAGGCCGCCGGCGCCGACGGCGACGCAGTGGCTGCGATCACAGAGCGCGTCGCCGCCGCCGAGCGCCCGCTCCTGATAACCGGCGACCTCGGCGCCGCACCCGACCCCGACCGGGGAGTGGAAGCGCTCGTCGCGTTCGCCGAGGCTGCCGGCGCGGGCGTCGTCGAGAACCCGGCGAACAGCCTGAATTTCCCGCGGAACCACGACCTGCACGTCGGCTTCACACCCGCGACCGCGTTCGAAGACGCCGACCTGGTCGTGCTGGCGGCGACCGACGTGCCATGGGTCCCGGCCCAGGGCGACCTGCCGGACGATATCCCCGTGGTGCAGATCGACACCGACCCCTCGAAGCGGCACTTTCCCCAGTGGCCGTTCGTCGTCGACGGGGCGTACGCCGCGGCGCCGGCGAAGACGCTCGCGGCCGTTGCCGACCGGGTCGATCCCGCCGACGGAAGCGCTGGGCGGGACCACTGGCGGGCCGCCAGCACGGCCTGGCGAGAGGAGGCAGACGAGACTGTCCGACGGGACCGCGAGGTGGGACGGCTTACGCCCGCGGTGGTCTCCGACGCGCTCGACGACGTGGTCGACGAGCGGACGATCCTCGTCGACGACGCCGTCACGAGCAGCGAGTCGCTGCTGGAGCACGTCCGACTCACCGATCCCGGGAGCTACGTCTCGAAGGGCGGCTCGGGGCTCGGCTTCGGGCCGGCCAGCGCGGTCGGGGTCAAGCTCGCTGCCCCGGAGAAGCGGGTGATCGCCGCCGTCGGCGACGGCGCCTACCTGTTCGGACAGCCGACGGTGTCGGCGTGGCTCGGGGCGGCCTACGACGCGCCGACCCTTACGGTCGTCTACGACAACGAGGGATGGAACGCCGTCGCCGGGGCGACGCATCTCCAGCACCCCGACGGCGCCTTCGCCGCCGCGGACGCCCCGGAGAGCCGGTTCGGGGCGTCGCTGGACCTCACGGTCCCGGCCACAGCTGCGGGCGCCGCGACGGAGTCGGTGACCGAACTCGACGACCTTGAGCCGGCGCTTGAGGCTGGCGTGGCGGCGGTCGACGAGGGGACGCCCGCCGTCGTCGTCGTCGAGGTCGAGCGGTCGCGTGGTCCGAAATAGTCCACCATTGACTGTATCACGCCCGGGACGCCCGCGGTGAGGTATCCGTCCACGTCGTCGATCGTCAGGCCAGCGTCCGACAGGGCGCCGGCCGCAACCTCGGCGTGCAGTTGTGCTGTGGACGTGTCGGGCGCTTCCCGCGTCGGATGTTCGTACGCACCAGCGACGGCTGGCTCGCTCGTGGGAGTCATCGTCAGCTACGTTCGAGCGAGGGACGGGTATGTTACGATCCCCTGACTCCTTCTCGGTTCACCGGGAGAGGAAACGCATGTCGCTATTTTGTTGAGTGTAACCCTCAACGACGGGGGAGGACGGTGTCACCATGGGACGTCGCCCTCCGCGGGTCCTGAGCCCTCACAATGTTTATTGTAGTCTAGCGTGAGCGGTCAATGAAGCCCACAAAACGTGGGTATACTGATCGCGACGATCCGACGCACGACCGCCGATGAACCACGCACCACCCACCAGCGTCGCCACCCGCGGCGCACACGATCACGCATGACTGGACACATCTCAGAGGAAGCATCGCTCGAGGAGATCACCGAGTCGCTGTACGACCAGGGGGCCACCGACGGCCTGCCGGTCATCCCGCCGACCGAGGAGCGCGTCGAGGAGATGCTCCGGGGAACTGACCGCCCCCGCGACGAGGTACTCGGTCACCTCGGCAACCGGGACGACCCGATCACCGTCGAGGGACTCGCCACGAACGCTGTGATGGCCGGCTGCAAGCCGATCCACCTCCCGGTACTGATCGCGGGCGTCGAGGCCCTGGCTGACCCGGCGTCGAACTCCATTCAGTTCTCGGTCAGCACCGGCTCCTGGGCGTACTTCTGGCTTCTCAACGGGCCCGTGCGCGACATGTTGAACGTCCAGTGCGGAACGGGGGCGTTCGGCCCCGGTTTCCGGGCGAACCGGACGATGGGTCGCGCCCTCGGACTGGCCTACAAGAACACGACGCGTCTCCATCCCGGCGTCAAGGACATGGCGGTGCTCGGGAATCCGTTCAAGTACAGCCTGTTTGCCGGTGAAAACGAGGAACTCAACCCCTGGGACCCCTACCACGTCACCCACGGCTACGACGCCGAGGAGAGCACGATCACCCTCGGCGGCCCGAACAGCTTCATCGGGTGGACGCCCTACCGGAACGACGCCGAGCACGTCGTCGAGGGGATGGTCTACCACATGTCCCCCAACATGTTCGGCAAGGGACACGAGGTCGACGGGCTCCACCGCGGTACGATCATCCACGCGCTCAACCCGTACAACGCAGAGGAACTCGACGAGGAAGGACTCACCAAACGAGAGGTGAAGGAACTGCTCTGTGAGAGTGCACGCGTCCCGAAATACAAGTACGCCCGGGGGGGCCTCGGGAAGGACGCGCTCGAAACGTATCCCGGCAACTCGTTGACACCGACGCTGAAACAGGTGTACGACCCCGAGCACGTCAAGGTGCTCGTGATCGGCGGTGGCGGCCGGGTCAACGCGGTCATCGGACGGTCGATCGGCGGACCCGTGACCAAACGGATCGAGTTCCCCGACGACTGGGACGCCCTCCTCGATACGTACCGCGTCGACCCCTCGTGGGTCAAAGACGACCAGTTCTACGATTGACCGGCTACGTTCCGATTCGGTCGGTCGGCCGACGCATCCCTTCGACACACCATCCACGCTGTTCGACCGACGACGGTTCCGGTCACGACGAGAGGTAACGGGTGGCAAAGATTTATACAGTTGGTTGTGCCACCCGTACTCATGGGATTGATGAACCCGCAGAATCCCTCGGAGAGTTCGGACCGTCACGCCATCTCCCCCCGCGTAGATACGCTCGACGGCAAGCACGTCGGTCTCTACGACAACGGCAAGGCGGCGGCCGAACCCGTCCTCGAGGTGATCAAGCGACGCATCCAGGAGCGGTACGACGACGTGACCTTCAGCAAGTTCACGCTCGACTACCTCAACCAGTCGAAGGACCCGGCGAAGATGGACGACGTTCAGGAGTGGGCTGCCGACGGGCTCGACGTCTGCATCGGCGCGATGGGTGACTGTGGCTCGTGTACCAAGTTCCTCGTCTGGGGCGTCGAGCGGGCCGAGCGCGCCGGCGTCCCCGCCGTGGGCATCCTCGACGAGGCGTTCGTCATGGACTGGAAGTCGAACGCGATCGAGCGCGGGTGGCCACTCCGCTACAAGGAGGTGCCCGTCCGGAGCGAGGTCGCCGACATCGAGCGCGTCGAACGTGACCTCACCGAGGGCGTGATCGACGATATCATCGACGAACTCGTCCGACCCCGTACCGACAAGGAGCGCGACCTCGCGACGCCCTCCTGACCGCCCCGGCACGTCGGTAGCCACGCACCAACTTCCGCTCAGGAACGCACATGACACACGTCTCAGAAACAGGCAGTTCACTCGAAGAGATCAACGACAGGCTGTACGACCAGGGCGCCACTGACGGGCTCCCGATTATCCCGCCGACCGAGGAGCGCGTCGAGGAGATGCTCCAGGGGACCGACCGCCCGCGCGACGAGGTGATTACGACCCTCGGTAACCGGGACGATCCGATCACCGTCGAGAAACTCGCGACCAACGCCGTGATGGCCGGCTGTACGCCGATCCATCTCCCGGTACTGGTCGCCGGCATCGAGGCACTCGGCGATCCGTGGTCGAACTCGATCCAGTTCTCGGTCAGCACCGGCTCCTGGGCGTACCTCTGGCTCATCAACGGCCCCGTCCGCGACATGCTGAACGTCCAGTGTGGGACGGGGGCGTTCGGCCCCGGCTTCCGCGCCAACCGCGTTATCGGTCGCGCCCTCGGCCTGGCCTACAAGAACACGACCCGGATTCACCCCGGGGTGAAGGACATGGCGACGGTCGGAAGCCCGTTCAAGTACAGCCTCGTCGCCGGCGAGAACGAGGAACTCAATCCCTGGGAGCCGCTCCACGTCACCGAGGGATACGACGAAGACGAGAGCACGATCACCCTGGGTGGCCCGAACAGCTTCATCGTCTGGTCCCCCTACGAGAACGACGCCCAGCACGTTCTCGAGGGGATGGTCTATCACACGGACCTGGAGATGTTCGGTCGGCACTACGCGGACCACCAGGGCACGATCGTCTACGCGCTGAACCCCTACAATGCTGAAGAGTTGGCGGAGGCCGGACTCACGAAACGGGAGGTCAAGGAGTACATCTGCGACAACTCCCACACGAACATCCACAAGTTCGCCCGGGGAGCGCTCCGCGACGCCGCCTTCGAGAGCCACGACGACGAGAAGGTGACGCCGCTCCAGGTGCCCCAGATTTCGGATCCGGAGTATATCCGTGTCGTGACCATCGGCGGTGGCGGCCGATTCAACGCCACGATCGGCCGGTCGATCGGCGGCCCCGTGACGCGGAAGATCGAGTTCCCCGACAACTGGGAGGAACTCCTCGATACGTACCGTATCGAACCGAACTGGGTGAAAGACGCCGAGTACTACGACTGAGGACTCCCCAATGACACAGAGCCTAGACGACGGGGCAACGCTCGAAGAGATCAACAACAGGCTGTACAAAAACGGCGCGACCGACGGTCTCCCGGTCATCCCGCCGACCGAGGAGCGCGTCGAGGAGATGCTCCGGGGGACGAACCTGCCGCGCGGCGAGGTACTCGGTCACCTCGGCAACCGCGACGACCCGATCACCGTCGAGACACTGGCCACGAACGCCGTGATGGCCGGCTGCAAGCCCGTTCACCTGCCGGTGTTGATCGCGGGCGTCGAAGCCCTGGCCGACCCGTTCTCGAACTCGATCCAGGCGTCGGTCAGCACCGGCTCCTGGGCGTACTTCTGGCTCCTCAACGGGCCGATCCGTGAGGACCTGAACGTCCAGTGCGGGACGGGGGCGTTCGGCCCCGGCTTCCGCGCCAACCGGGCGATGGGCCGCGCCCTCGGGCTGGCCTACAAGAACACGACCCGGATTCACCCCGGGGTGAAGGACATGGCGACGGTCGGGAGCCCGTTCAAGTACAGCCTGTTCGCCGGCGAGAACGAGGAGCGCTCCCCCTGGGAGCCCTACCACGTCACCGAGGGGTACGACGCCGGGGAGAGTACCATCACTCTCTCTGCCCCCCAGAGCTACGTCTGCTGGTCGCCGTACCGGAACGACGCCCACCACGTCCTGGAGGGGATGGTCTACCATATGAACCCGTACCAGATCGGGGGGCCGCTCAGGTCGGATTCCGACCAGGAACAGGAGCGTGTCCACACCGTGTTCACGGCCCTCAACCCCTACAACGCCGAGGAACTGGACGCGGTCGGGATGACCAAACAGGAGGTCAAAGAGTACGTCTGCGAGAACTCGCACGTCCCCCGATACAAGTACTCCCGAGGCGGCGTCAGCAAGCCCATGTTCAACTCGCAAGATCGTGGCAAGGCGCCGAAGGTACAACTGCCCCAGATCAGCGATCCAGAGTACATCAAGGTGCTCTCCATCGGCGGTGGCGGGCGGTTCAACGCTACCATCGGCAAGTCGATCGGCGGGCCGGTCACGAAAAAGATCAGGCTCCCCGACGAGTGGGACCGCCTCATCGAGGAGTACGACGCTGAACCGAGCTGGGTGGACGAAGCCGACTTCTACGGGTAATCGGGCGGCACACGTTCTCCTCATCTTCCGACATCGGGACTGACCTGACTCCGTCCCCGATCGTTCCCTTGCCGGTCGTCCATCGCGTTCAGTGCAGTCGACGCCACCGTTCGAGTCCACACAAGTCGCTCGAACGGTCTCCACCGCCCCACGGCGGCTGGTCGGACTGCTCGCGAGCACCGGCCCCGGGACAGGACGGGGCAGGACAAGACAGGACAGGAGCGAACGCCGAGTGCGTCTACGGGCAAGAACACCTTGCAAGCGCCGACCGCGATCCTCGGATCGGCTGACTCGAAGACGACGGCGACCTCAGGGCCGATCGCGGACCGTCTGGGAAAGCTCACTACGACCCCGCCGGTTTCGGACCCACCAGATCGTGACGGTTGCAATCCGCACTTGTCGGATCAACCGCCGCGGAACGTCATCCGGGGGTAGCAGACACCGCGTGAATAGTCTTGTTTACAACCCTAAGAATGTAAATGGCAGTGGAATGCTACCTTTCCCCGGCAGAATAGATTTTCGCTTTACACCAATATTAATGTAAAATATCGCCCCTGGACTACCAATCGAGGTCCGACTAATGCGGATCGTACCGAACGATCGTTATGGTTCGACGTACTGCATCATGTTGATCTCGATTAAGTTGGCGGCGTCCAGCACGTCGTCGATCACCCTGGTCCGGAACGACTCGTCACTCATGCGGTTCGCCGGCCCGCCGACGCTGATCGTCCCGACCAGTTCGTCCTCTCGACGGACCGGTGCAGCGATCGACTCGGTGCCTCGCTGGTACCGAGTGATTGCGTACCCCTGTTCGTGGATGGTCGATAGTTCCCGTTCGAGTTCCGCCTTCGTAGTCGTCTCGTCGGGGTCGTCGACGATCCACTCTTCGATGAATGCCTCGCGTGCTTCTTCCGGGAGGTGAGCGAGGATCGCCCGACCGGAGGCACAGACGTGGAGGGGCACGGTCACTCCCGGGTGGAGACTGAGGCTGAACTGATCGTTGTTGGAGTGCGTGTAGATGTAGATGACTTCGGGCCCCTCGACAACCGTGAGGACGGCCTGTTCGCCCAGTTCGCGCGAGAGCGACTTGGCCACCGGTTTCCCCATCTCGTAGAACTTGCTGTCTTCGCGCATCTTCGACCCGAAGTACAGCATCCGAGCGCTGATGGAATATTCACCGTCGGATTTCACCGCGTACCCGATGTCTTCGAGGGTCGCGAGGTAGTCGTAGACCGTCGAGGTCGGGAGGCCCATTCGCTCAGCGAGCACGGTCGGCGTTGAGGGGCCCTCTTCTGCGAGATGGGTGAGCAACTCGAAGATCTTCTCCACGGATTTGAGTCGACGCCCTGCCATATCCGTCCGTCAATCGCGGATACAATAAATCTGCTCCCGTCAACAGAGGACCATTTTCAGACAAGTCCACCAGTAATATCGGCCGCTCACGGCTTCCTTTGGCCGGATTTTGCCCACCTCGGCCAGTTTGACTCAAACTGGCTTCATCGACTTCCATGACACCGTCTTCCCGGAGTATGCTGATGGCTCCGACTTCAGCTCCGAAGGTTCTAGATCCCTGCTTAGTGACTACTCAGAGTAGTATCTGGACACCGCCATGTGGCCCCGCCGGTGGATTTATTATTTCTCCCTTTGGACCATGGGCAGGACAGTTGAGAGCTGTACTAATCGATGGCGTCCACTGGAGGGGCGGCTTCGATCGCCGTACTCGACAATCATGTCACAGAGAAACCAAGACGCAACCGGTCGCAATGGGATCGATCGTCGCTCGTATCTTGCTGCCCTCTCGGCCACGGCCGCAGCAGGCCTGGCGGGATGTGGTGGCGGTGATGGAGAAAGCGACGGTGGAAGTGAGGGAACCGCCGATGGCGGGAGTGACGGTAGCGCAGACGGCGGCAGCGATGGTGGCTCCGACGGTGGCAGGCAGGAACTCGGCGAGCGCGTCGGCTCAATGAACATGGTGGCAATGTCCGGCCTTCCGAACGCCGGCGCCATGGAGCAGAGCTCCGGGTACGTTGGCGACCTGCTGACCGAGGAGTTCGGCGTCGATACCTCGGTCGAGGTCAAAGACGCGGGGACGTTCTTCGCCGACCTGTTCAACAACGCGCGAACGCAGAACTTCCACGTCAACCTGAACCCGCCGTTCCTGCGGTTCCTCGACCCACACCCGGTGATGGTCCCGTACGTTGCGACCGCGGCGGGCGCCGACGGCGGAAGTAACGACACGCAGTACGCGAGCTGTGACTATTCGAACGCGGTGATGGAGCAGGTCGGGATCGGCGACCCCGAGGAACGCCAACAGAAGGTCAACGAGGCGCTGTCGATTGCCTCCGAGGACGTCATGCAGATCAGTCTGCTCTCGGGGGTCTCCCTGAGCGCCTGGCGAACCGACCAGGTCGAATTCCCGGATCCGGGCGAGGTCGGCATCAACGACCGTAACATCCCCGCGATGTACGACTGGGAGCCGGTCGGCGACAACGAGGACCTCATCGTCGGCCACACGATGGGGAACATCGACGCCCTCGAGTTCTGGGGAACGCTGTACTCGATCGGCTGGACCCAGACGGTGTACGCTGGGCTCACCTACTACGATCAAAACCAGGAGATCCAACCCCACCTGGCGACGGACTGGGAGATCAATGACGAGGCCACCCAGTACACCTTCACCCTCCGCGAGGACGCCACGTTCCACGACGGGACGCCGATCACCGCCGAGGACGTCAAGTGGACTTACGAGTGGCTCGAGGAGAACAACGCCCAGATCCCGGACGTCAACTCCTGGCCCTACGACACCATCGAGACGCCCGACGACCAGACGGTCGTCGTCAACATGAGCGAACCGAACGCGGCCTGGTTCAACGGGCACGTCCCGCTGTGGGGCATCTTCAACAAGGAGCAGATGATCAACGCCGGCGCCGAAGAGAACCCCCTCGACCTGGACCTCGAACCCGAGAACGTCGCCGGGTCTGGACCCTACCAGATCAACAGCTTCTCTCCCGAGGAGCTACTCGACCTCGAACCCTACGAGGACCACTGGGTCGACGTCCCCGGCAACCTGGTCCTCCAGGGGTATGGAGATTTCAACGCCATGCGCCGGGCGCTGATCGACGGGTCGATCAACCTCATGATCAACGCCAGCGTGGCAGCCATCGACCAGATCACCCAGGAGATCCCCGACGTCGCCGGGACCTCCGAGCAGCCGTCGTTCAACGCCTGGTATCTCTCGCCGCAGATGGACTTCGGGCCCTCGAAGTTCCGCGAGTTCCGCCTCGCGCTCTCCCAGGCCCTCGATCGGCAGTTCATGGGTGAGCTCTTCTACCAGGGCCGCGGCACAACGTTCACCCGATCCTCGATCATCGGATCGAACCATCCATGGTATCCGGAGAATCCGGACGAGGTGCTGACCCAGATCGCTCCCTCGGAGACCGGCGACATCGACGTCGCGATGCAGACCCTCGAGGAGGCCGGCTGGGGGTGGGACGACGACGGCAACCTCCACTACCCGCCGGACGCCGACCTGGAGCCGCTGTGGCCCGAGGGCGAGGAGCCGGGTAACTACCCCGAACGGTGGCCCTGCGTCGAAGAGTTAGAGTGACCGAACGGTCCCCGTGTCACTCCCAACCGGTCGGCGCATCGTAGTCGGTGAGAAATCCCATGGCCTCGATCTCGTGAATCTGCCCGCCGTAAACCTTGAACACGTGTAAGGCCGGCAGATCGAAGGGGTCGTAGTCCCGCTCGACGGTCTCGACGCCGGGCACGCCTTCGATGTCGAGGGTCGTCTCCTCCATGGGATGCCGGAAATGCGACAGCCCGCACACGAGGCCGGTCTCCTCGTCGGCGATGTCGACTCGACGCGGCTCGATCCGTTCGATGTAGCTCATGGACCCGCAGTCGAGTTGTTCGGGGGTGCTGAGCGTTCGCAGGACGTCGGCGGGATCGGCCTCCGGCGACGACGGATTGTCCGATCGCTGCAGCCCGTTCTCGAACCGAACGGAGTCCTCGGCGAAGGGGGCCAGACTGCCGTCGTCCTCCGCCAGGGCATCGTAGTAGGAGGCGGCGATGCTGAGCATCTCCTCGCGGGTGTTGCGCTCCTCGGGCGGGACGGGTTCACGAAAGGCGGGACGTGGGGTTTCGAGTTCGCCCAGTGTTTCCGTCTCGTCCGTCGCGATCAGGTGCTCCATTTCGGTGAGCTGACCGTCCTCAACCGCCAGGCGGAGACCCAGCAGCACCGGGTCACCGTTAGCCTGCATGTGACCTAAAAATCCGACCTGTCCGGTTACCGGATCCGGCACATAGATTTCGAAACTGGTCGGCGCCTGTGAGGCCGTCCGCCAGAGCCCCTCCCCCGGGGGCTTCCGCTCCAAATTCTCGACGAACGCCGCATCCGGTGCGATTGGGACCGCGGCGGGATCGTGAGTCACCAGCGCGTCGAGATAGTCGTCAACGATGCCCATCAACCCCTCACGCGAGTCGGCTGACTCGGAGGAGTCGCTGCCTGCACTGGTCATGGGTGATTGTTCACACGGAATGACATAATTGTATCTATCAAACTCTTGTTACTTCTGGTTTGTCCCGTCCGATGTATCTCGGGCACGTTGCCTGCCAAAGGCGCCGCCCCAGACCCGTCACAGGCCGCCGTCAGTGGGGTCCCGAAGATCCCTGGAGAGCGTCTGTCCGTGCCCGGGGTCCGAAGAACTCGCTCACGTCGTAGCGGCCGAGATCGCGCGCAACCGCACCGATTGCGCCGAGCGTGACCCCGTCTTCGCCACCGTGGAACCCGAATCCGCTGGCGCGATCGGTCTTTTCGTTTTCGACGATACAGGTCTCGGCGCCGTTGCAGGCTTCTTCGACCACGTTCACGACGTAGACTCCGTCTCGAAGCTTGACGTACGTGGCCGGCGCGGACCACTGCGACCACAGGGTCTGATCGTCGTCGTAGATCGTCCATGCGGAGGAGTGCGGTGTCGTGTACAGGTGCATGGACGTCATCTCCTCGGAGTAGGTCCTCGTGTACCCACGACCAACCAGTTCATCCGTGAATTCGTGGCGAACGTATCTGGGGGTTTCGACCCCGTCCATCTCAGCGACGCCAAAGTGGGTCGTGTAGGAAACCTCGTTCGCGTAATAGTCGGTGCCCATCTCCGAATGGATACACGTCGTGAGGCCATTGGACAGATCCAGAGCGATTTTGACGCTCGTCCGCGGTCGACTCCCACCGTGGAGGTGAGAGAAGAACACCAACTGCTCGTCGATTTCGATCGCCCGGTAGGACTCGTCCCGCCATGCCTGGGTCCCTTCCGGACGCCACCGCAGAGCGTCTTCGCCGTCGATCCTGTACTCCCAGGCGGGCCCATCGTCGTACCGGAGGGTGAACTCCGTGCCAGCGAGCAGGTCGGTGAACGGCGGAGGATCGCCCGACAGCACGCCGGTCTCTTCGTCGAGGGAGTCGGTGTCGCTCGGGAACGAGATGGTGCGTTCTTCGGCGGCCTGGTGGACGTCCGCTTCGGCCATGTCCGGAAATGACCGTTCCGGACGGTAGGCCAGCCGTCGGCCCTTCGACGGGTCGGCGGCCTGGTCGCTTCCGTCACTCCCGGGGTGTCGACGTTTGCCCCGTTCGTCGAACGGCGCCTGCGAACTCAGTTCGCCGACTACTTCGCCCGTCCCCCGGAACATGTAGTATTCCAGTTCGTCCCGCTCGTTGAAGCCCAGCCGCACCCCGACCTGCGTCTCGGAGAACAGGTCCATCGCATACATCGTCATGATGCCGGAGAATTCACACTCGGTTCTGTCGTAGATGAACGTCTCATCGTCCACCAGAACGTAATCCGACGGGCTGCAGTAACTGAGGTCGTCCGCGTGGCGAGTCAGTTCGACGAAGTTCGAGGAAATGACCGACGCATAGAACTCCAGGGTTTCGATACCGGTGTCCTGTTGCCAGTACATCCCCGTCCCTTCGAGCCTGTTCGTCAGGTGGTGGTAGTCCAACGGCTCGTCGACGGCGGTCGCGACGTGGCCGAAGTGGATTTCGCGCTGTACTTCCCTGGCTTCGGTGGCGACTTCCTGGCCGGTCACCGTGACTTCGGTTCTGCCGCTGGAGAACCAGACTTCGAGTACCGTCACGAGATTCGTCTCACGGTCCAGGAACACGTTGTACCCCTTCTGGGCCCCCGGAATCATGTGGGAGAACACGATCATCCGGCCGAGCGTGAGTGCACCGTAGCCGACCTGGATCGGCGATCCACTGTCTTCAGAGACCCGCAAGCGGGTTTCGTCCTCGAAGGTGTACTCAAGCGTTGGACCATCCTCGGTCACGATTTCGAGCGACCGTCCGACCAGTGCGTCCGAAAACTCGGACTGACAGTCCGGTCCGGCCTCGGTTTCCTCGAGTTTTCGACCGATCTGTTCGATCGTCAGATCAGTGTAGTCGAATCGATGCAGTGGCGTCTCCATTGTGCGTCTCCCTTTGCGGACAGCTGTTGGATATTTATAATTACCGCCCGGACGACGGTCGTTTTCGGCCTGGGGTGCCGGTGTCAGGACCTCGTATGGTGACTATCTCACTCCCGCCCTGTCGCTACCGGACTGAGAACGTCGTCCCGCGCGACATGTGACAGCTCGCGTATAACTCCCGAACGAAATGTGACAGCTCTCGTATGACTCCCGAAAGGATAAAGTCGTCCGGGTCAGCCGGTTGTTATATGTACACACCAGACAAGGAGTGCGAGCCGATGGAGCGGATGCCGGACCGATGACGGGGAGTGACGATCGGGAGGAACTCGAAGCGTGGATCGACCGGTATCTGGACGCCGCAATCGCCAACGAGCCGGGGCGATTGCCAGTTACGGACGACGTGCGGTTCACGGAAAACGGCCAGCGTCTGCGAATCGGCGAGGGGCTGTGGCGGAGTCTGTGTGGCGTCGGGTCCTACCGCCTCGTCGTCACTGACGTCCCGGCGGGAGTGATTACCATGATCGGCACTGTCCGGGAACACAGCGATGAACACGAGGACGGGCTTCCCACGACGATCGCATTACGGCTTGCCATCGAGAACGACCGGGTCGATGAAATCGAACAGATGGTACTCCGGCGGGATGCCGAGACCGCCGAAGCGATCGAGGAACTGGGCGAACCCAGGGAGGCGTTCTATACGTCCGTCCCCCAACCGATGACGCGTGGGGAGCTGATAACGACGGCCAACACATACTTTTCGGCGTTACAGCGTCGGGGTCCGGACGTCACCTGTCCCGTTACTGAGGACTGTCATCGGATCGAAAACGGCGAGCCAACGACGAACGTGCCCGTCCCGGAGGGCGAGACGGCGCCCGATCCCGAAGAGGCCACCACGTACTCCTACCACTGGACCACCCGACAACAGTTAGCATCCGGCCTCACCAAGTTCGTCACTCGCATCCGTGATCGACGGTTCGTAAGCGTCGATCGGGAGCGTGGGCTGGTGTTCGCGTTTGGATTCTTCGATCATGCTGCGGGCGAGACGCGGACGTTCGAGACGGCAGACGGCCGGACCGTAACGACCGGTCCGGAGCAACCCTGGACGTGGTACATCGCGGAGATCTTCAAAGTCGAGGACGGCAAACTCAGCGAGATCGAAGCGATCATGCGGGAAGTCCCCTACGGGATGACTTCGGGGTGGAGCAACCGGGTCGAGGGGATATCCGACGAGCCACGAAACGTGACGGGCGTCCCGGAGAGCTGACCAGACCGATAAAGTTATAGAAATAATTGAATAATTGAAGCGCCGGAACTGGCGGTACGTCATTGGAAGCGGTGGCGTGATTGACTTCGTTCGGTAAACGGGTTTGTCGCCTTTAGGACGAGAACCAGTGTGGTTACCTTTGCCGGCGGCTCTGACTCGCTTCTGATCGAGACGGGTATGATCGAGACAAGGGAGGTCGCTGTAGAACATGTACGTTCCCGGGTAAGTCGACAGCAATGGTACGGCGATCCAGCGAACGTTTTCGCTCTGGACGAAAGCTGGTGTCTACCCGTTTTTGATCACTAGCTACCTGATCTATGAGGTTTCAGTGATCGACATCGACAGGATACTCGAATCCCCTGGGATTCGCTATCATCACATTATGATCCGATCGGGTTCCTTCCAGTCGAAGTCGAATTCGTCATGATATACAGTTTTGTCCAAATGATTCTGTATGCAGATAACAGGGCAGGATCTATCGAGCGCTCGATGCGACGATCACGCCAGCGGGGGACGGCTCACAGGTCCAACTTCCGCCTGCGGAGGATGCCGGGTTCGAAGTCGGTGATCGGGCGCCAGTCGTCACCGCACCGGACATCATCTGCATCCACACAGAGGATACCGTTCGTCTAGCAAATGATCTCGTTTCTATTCGTCGATAACAGACGATCGATTCGCCACCCCCCAGATTGTAAGTGTTCTCTTCGGTGGGGGGACCCCCCAGGTTGTAAGTGTTAATCGTCGCGAGAGCCAAGTTCCTGCTGGAATCCCGACCGCGTCGTTTCCTCGTGGTGATCTAAGAGTCGTTCCGCCGAAGATGGGATCGCTGCCGAGAGATGAAGGTCATCGCGGAACGTTTCGAGGATGATCCGCGGTTCGTCGACGAGCGAGTAGATGAAGGTGCGACCGCCGCGACGACCCAGATTTTTCTCGTTCGATTCGATCAGCCCGAACATTTCGAGTGTGTTGATATGGTCGCGGATCCGGCTCTCCGAGAGGGTGTCGGCGCTGATTTCGTCGGATAGGTCCTTGTATGTCGAGTAGATGTGCTTCGTTTTCGCTTTTCGGTCCGGGTCGATGACGAGCAGCGTCGTCGCCAGCAACGTGAGTTGCATCTGGGTCGTCAGGCGTTCGGAGATGATGTCACGGGTGTTCGCCCGGTCGACTTCACTACGGGCAATACGGACGTGTTCTTCGGTAACCTCTTTGGCCTCCTCGTGGCGGGCGATGTCACCAGCAGTTTCGAGGAGGTCGAGAGCCATTCGTGCGTCCCCGGTGTCTTGAGCGGTGAGGGCGGCACAGAGCGGAACGACGTCCTCACCCAGCACGTCCGAGCGGAAGGTGAGGTCAGCGTAGTATTTGAGGATGGTCTGGAGTTCTTCGGCGTCGTAGGGGGAAAACTGGATTTCCCGTTCACAGAGCGTACTCTTGACGCGGCCGGAGAGATTATCCCGGAATTTGAAGTTGTTACTGATCCCGATGAGACCGATTTCGGCGTCTTCGAGTTCGTCCATGGAACGCGCCCGCGGGAACTCATAGAGGAGCTGTTCGTCCTCCCCGAGTTTGTCGATCTCGTCGAGGATGATGAGAAAGTCACCACCGATTTCGTCGACCCGGCGGTAGATCATCGACCAGATTGTATCAGGGTGGGTCCCCTGTTTGATAGTACGGTCATCGTAGAGTTCGTTCGCGATGTAGGAGATGACCTGGTAGGTCGAGGTCCGTTTGTTACAGTTGATGGAGAGGATCGTGAGAGCAGTGTCTGTCGTTTCGATCTCCTCACGGAGGTACTCCATCATCTTCGTCGTCGTCGCTGTCTTCCCGACCCCCGTCTGGCCGTAGATGAACACGTTCGGTGGGCCAAACCCGTCGATCAGGTCCTGAAGCGCTGCTCCGTACTCCTCGATGATGTCGTCGCGTTCCAGGATCTCCTCGGGAGTGTACTCCTCCTTGAAGGGTTCCTTGTCTTTGAAGATCTTGTTCGGACCTTTGAACGGCGAGTTCATTACTGACGACTGTCACACGCCTGGCTAATAAACCCACCCTTGCAAGTGTTCCAAGTGTTGTAAGTGTTCTCGGGCATTTATAACACCCCCACCCCCCAGATTGTAAGTGTTCTCAGCTACACGGTAGCGGGCCGATAACGGTAGCACAGTCGTCACGACAGGGGAAGACGAAGGTGCAGTCACAACTCTCCCTTCTCTACTACTAGCTAGAAAAGAGTTTATAATATTAATGGTACAAGCAAAATAGGTAAGAATTCGGAATGCGCTGTTTTGAACTTTTGAGACACGCTATCTCGCGGAAACACTTGCAATCTGGGGTGTCTGACGATAGTCAATCACCCCGTCTTTATGAGGCGTTGTGTTTTCGGACCGGGACTGTACAGTACCCAGAACACTTGCAATCTGGGGTGGGGGTGTCGCCACAGGTAGCGCGGACGAGCCGTCGATTCCCGTTGCCGAGTTCAGACTCCGACCACTCGGGGATTGACGTCCCCTTGCCGCTGAAATCGTACTCCGGACTGGGGTGTGTTACTTCGAGGTCATTCCGGCGTCTACGGGAAGGCCGATCCCCGTGACGTAACGGGCGGCGTCGCTCGAGAGCCACATATACGCCTCGCTAATGTCCTTCGCTTCGATCATCTCGACGTCCTCGAACACGCTCCACGGCCCGCTGAGCTGGCCCATCTCCTCCATCAGTTCCTCACCGTAGGCCTCGGTGAAGCCCGCGATCATCGGCGTCTGAACGCCGGTGGGGCAGACGGCGTTGACGTTGACGTCGTACTCCGCGAGTTCGAGCGCCAGCGTCTTCGTCAGCCCCAGCACGCCGTGTTTCGTGGCGACGTAGTGACCCGACGAGGGGGTGCCGACCAGCCCCGCGGCCGAAGAGGTGGAGACGATCTTGCCGCCGTCGCCGCGGTCGATGAAGTGCTGGCCGACGTGTTTCGAGGCCAGCCACACACCCTTGAGGTTCGTGTTGATCATCTCGTCCCACTGCTGCTCAGGCATCTCCGTCATATCGGCCGCGTTGAAGATGCCGGCGTTGTTGGCGAGGATGTCGATCCTGCCGAACTCGTCGAGTGCCTCGTCGACGGCCGCGGCAACCTCGTCCTCCTCACGGACGTCCATCTCGATAGCGAGCGCCTCCTGGCCCTCGTCTTCGACCATGCTGGCGGTCTCTTCGAGTTCGTTCGGGGTGCTGAGGTCGTACGGGTTGGTCTCGATGTTCTCGCAGATGTCGGTGACGACGACGTCGGCACCGTGTTTCGCGTAGTGCTGTGCGTGCGAACGCCCCTGGCCGTGACCGGCGCCAGTGACGAACGCGACCTTGCCGCTGAAGTCGTACTGAACCATGGTGTTGTTGTTTCGGAGGGTGGGTATCGGTCGTTACTTCGCCAGGAACCCGGCGTCGACGGGCAGGGTGATCCCCGTGACGTAGCGGGCGGCGTCGCTGGAGAGCCACATGTAGGCCTCCGTGATGTCCTTCGCGTCGAGCATCTCGCCGGGATCGAAGATGTTGAACGGGCCCGAGAGCGCCGCACCGCCCTCGTCGAGAACCTCATCACCGTAGGCCTCGACCATGCCGCTGACCATCGGGGTGTCGATGGCCGACGGGGCGACAGCGTTGACGTTGACGTCGTACTCCGCGAGTTCGAGCGCCAGCGTCTTCGTCAGCCCCCGAACGCCGTGTTTCGCCGCGACGTAGTGGGCGTTGCCAAGCGGAATCCCGGAGAAGCCGGACGTCGAGGCGGTGGAGACGATTTTGCCGCCGTCACCGCGCTCAATGAAGTGTTGGCCGACGTGCTTGCTACAGAGCCAGACGCCTTTCAGGTTCGTGTCGATCAACTCGTCCCACATCGCCTCGTCCATCTTCGTCGCCTCCGCGATCGACTCGATCCCGGCGTTGTTGGCGAGGACGTCGATCTTGCCGAACTGGTCGACCGCCTCCTCGACGGCTGCGGCGACCTCGGCCTCGTCGGAGACGTCGGCTTCGAGCGTGAGCACTTCCTGGCCCTCGTCCTCGACGAGAGTCGCGGTCTCAGCGAGTTCGTCGGACGTCCCGAGGTCGTAGGGGACCGTCTCCTTGTTGTGGCTGATGTCGACTGCTACCACGTCAGCGCCGTGCTTCGCGTAGTGCTGTGCGTGCGAGCGACCCTGTCCGTGCGCGGCGCCCGTGACGAACGCCACTTGCCCATCGAAGTCGTACTCTGGCATGGTGTTCCTCCAGGAACGTCCCACGTTACCATTACTCGCGGTATACGTTCCCACACAACTGTGGTTTGCGGCCTCCAATAAATGTACTAGATTTTATCAATTATAAAAAATAAATACAGATTGAACTACCCGATCAAAACCCCGGTAAACACCGGCTACCTCGGGGACTCAGTCCTCGAGGTCGAGTTCACGTCGTACGTCGTGGAAGACGCTCATGACGTCCTGGTCTTCCTCCTCGAAGGGAAGTCGTTGGAGGCGGTGTTCGAGTGCCATTCGTGCGACGTGGCGGACGGTCCGGGCAGTTACCTCGTCTTCACCCTCGAAGGCTGCCAACGTGCGGGCGGCTCGTCGAAGCGTGATGTCGCCGCGGTGGCCGTCCACGTCGAGTTCGATGTTCATCCCCGCGATCAGCCGTGCGATGGTGTCGTCGAGTACCACATCGTCGAGGCGCTCACGGGCCGCCACGATGTCCTCGCGGAGTGTCGCCTGCTCGTCGGCGTACTCGGTGCGGAACGCGTCCGGATCGGCTTCGAAGGCGGCGCGTCGACGGCTGATCTCCACGCGATTGTCCACCTCGGTGACGCCTTCGACGTCGACCACGAGGCCGAATCGGTCCAGTAGCTGAGGCCGCAGGTCGCCCTCTTCGGGGTTCATCGTCCCGACGAGGATGAACTCCGAGGGGTGCCGAAAGGAGACCCCCTCGCGTTCGACGATGTTCTCGCCCATCGCCGCCGCGTCCAGCAGCACGTCGACGATGTGGTCGTCGAGGAGGTTCACCTCGTCCACGTAGAGGACGTTGCGGTTGGCCTCCGCGAGGATCCCCGGTTCGAACTCCCGCTCCCCCGCCTGCACCGCGCGTTCGAGGTCGATACTGCCGACGACGCGGTCCTCGGAGGCGTTCAGCGGTAGATCCACCACCCGCATCGGCCGGGTCTCGACCGGGAGGTCCTCACCGACGTCGTGGCGCTCGCGACACTCGTTGCACATCCGGTCGTGGTCGTCGGGCGGACAGCCGTAGGGACAGTCCGCCACGGCTTCGATCTCGGGCAGCACCTCCACCAGCGCGCGGACGGCGGTGGACTTGGCAGTCCCGCGCTCGCCCCGGATCAGCACGCCGCCCACGTCGGGGTTGACGGCGTTCAGCACGAGCGCACGTTTCATCTCGGCCTGGTCGACGATGGCCGTAAACGGGAACGTCCGGCCGGTGGACGCCGCTTCGTCGGCCGTCGATGCCTGGTCTGTGGTGTCTTGGTCGGTCATCGATTGTGGTCGGTCGTTCTCGCCGTTGCTCCCATCGCGTCGGGTCATGCGGTTCCCTCCTCCGGGTCGAGCGCTTCGAGATCGACGTCCCGCGGCAGGTCGATCAGGGGGAGGTACTCCCCGCCCATCGCCGCCGCGAACTCCCGGTTGCGCTCGTGGCGCTTGCGCTTCATCCGTCGGGCCTTCCGCTCGGTCCATATCTCGTCGGGCGTGGTGTCGATCTTGTGGCCGGTGTCGACGAACACCGACGGGATGTCGTCCTCGTCGAACAGCGCCGCGGCGCGGAACGCGTCCTCCTTCGCGTCGCCGTTCTCGCGGTACTCCACGTTCGACTGGCCGTCGGACAGCACAACGACCAGCGGGTAGAGTTCCTGATCGCGGCGTTTCTCCCGGTCGACGAGCCGGTACGCCTCGACCAGCCCGTGAGCCAGCGGCGTGTTGCCGCCGACAGTCAGTCGCGAGACTGCCTCCCGGGCCTGTCGGTGGTTCCGGGTGGGTTCGACCAGCGTGAACGCGCTCTCACCACGGAACACCACCACTGCCACGCGGTTCCGGGCGCGGTAGGCGTCCTCGATCAGCGAGAGCAGGCCGCGTTTGGTCTCCATCATCTGGCGGCCGCTCATCACGCTGCCGCTGGCGTCGACGACAAACACCACCAGCGCGCGTGCGGTCCGCTCGCGGAGCTTCTGCCGGAGGTCCCGCGATTCGATGGCGAGGCCGTCGCTGTCCTTCCGCCCCCGTACCCGCTGGTGGGGTGCGGCCGCGCGCAGCGTGGCGTCGATGGCGACGTCGTCTATCTCCTCCTGGATGCGCGACCGGACGTACCGGCCGCTACGCACGTCGACCCGCGAGGGCGTGCGTCGCGCGAGCGCGCTCCGCATCGTCCGGTCCTTCTCCGGGTCGA
>Ga0207720_100193_pt1 | contig 55675 bp, 57 predicted proteins | sample A23P2SouthBayCA_2_FD_187751 | JGI IMG/M metagenome (GOLD analysis project Ga0207720, IMG submission 187751) | Aerobic enrichment media microbial communities from Eden Landing Ponds, California, USA - A23 E3 (2) (SPAdes) | ecosystem: Environmental > Aquatic > Marine > Unclassified | place... | reverse complement strand
GGGCCGCCGGCCGGTATCGGCGGCGGTGACGCCGAGAACGTCGCGACGGTCGACGACATCGACCGCCGGCTCGCGAACTTCGGCGTCTATCCCGACGAGTACGACGACGGCGACCACGCGCTGGTCTGTTACGCCGACGCGGACGCCGAGGACCTGGTCGACGAGATCGAGGGACTCCGCGGGAACTTCGACCACTACGACACGCACGTTCTGACAGGTGTGCGGGCCAACGCCGGCCAGGCCGCCATCGTCAGCGTCTGGGCGAACGAGCGGGCCGCCTCGACCGCGCTGGGCTTTCTCACCGACGTCGACGCGGTCACCGAGAGCGTCCGCGGCCGACTCGGCGACGGCGACGTGGCTGTCTCGGAAGACGGTGGGGAAGATGACGCGAACGCGAGCGACGAGAGCCCGGACACGAGCGAGGAGAGCGCCGCGGACGCCGTCGACGCCGACGCCATCCGCGCGGAACTGGCCGAACAGGGGGTCTACGCCGGCCAGCCCCACGGCGAGGACGTCTACGCGCTCGTGCTCTACTCGACGGCCGACCCCGAGACGCTCGCCGCCGAAATCGAGGACCTGCGCGACGGGTTCGACCGGTACGACACCCATGTCCGGACCGCCCTCTACAGCGACGTGGCCGGCGAGAGCGAATCGACGGCGGTCGTCAGCCTCTGGGAGACCGGGAGCGCGGCCGACACCGCCGCGGACTATCTGACCGACCTGCCCGAAATCGTCGGCCGCCAGGGTGAGCGCGAGGGCTTCGGCACGATGGGGATGTTCTACACCGTCAAGCCCGACTACCGCGAGGAGTTCGTCGACACCTTCGAGACAGTCGGCGGGAAACTCGCCGGGATGGCGGGCCACCGCGAGACGGCCCTGCTCGCCAACCGCGAGGACGAAAACGACATGTTCATCGCCAGTCGCTGGGACGCGAAAGAGGACGCGATGACCTTCTTCCGCTCGGAGGACTTCCGCGACACCGTCGAGTGGGGCCGGGACGTGCTGGACGACCGGCCGCGCCACGTCTTTTTGGCCTGACGCGCGAGCGACCGCAGGGAGCGAGCGGTTTTTTGGTCCAGCTTTTTTCGTCGAGTGGTGCCCGCAGGGCCGCAGGCCCGAGGACACCCGAGGCGAAAAAAGGTGGTGTCGGGGGCGAGACGTGCTTGACGACCGACCGCGCCACGTCTTTTTGGCCTGACGCGCGAGCGACCGCAGGGAGCGAGCGCGGCGCGTTCGTATTTTCGCTGGAACGGACACGGCGGGTAGTTAGACATTTCACCGCGCCGGGCGAGTGGGCACGCATGCACGTCGATATCGGGAATGCGCTCGCCGCGGCGGCCGACCCCGGGATCAGCGAGGTCGACCTCGACCAGCTAGACGAACGAGTCGCGACCGCACACGAGCGGATCGCGCGCGGCCGGGCCGAGGGGGAGTTCGGCTACGCGGCGCTGAACCTCCCCGAGCGGGTCGACCCCGCGGCCATCGAGCGGGCGGTCGCGGGCTTCGACCCCGAGGCCGTGCTCACGGTGGGTATCGGCGGAAGCGCGCTCGGCGCGGTGACGCTCACGCACGCGCTGGCCGACGAGTGTACCGTCGACCACTACGCGCTCGACAACGTCGACCCGGCACACGCGAACCGGCTGCTGGCCGACCTGCCCCTCGCGGAAACGGTCGTCCATGTCGTCTCGCGGTCGGGCACAACCGCCGAGACGCTCGCGAACTTCCTGGTCGTCCGCGAGGCGATGGCCGACGCCGGCGTCGACTGGACCGAACGGACCGTTGTCACGACCGGACCGGACGGCCCCCTGCGCGAACTCTCGGCGGAACACGGCCTGCCCGCGCTCGACGTGCCCGAGGGCGTTCCCGGCCGCTTCTCGGCGCTGTCGTCGGTGGGGCTGGTTCCCGCGGCGCTGGGCGGTCTCGACGTCGAAGGACTGCTCGCCGGGGGACAGGCGGGTGCCGACTCGCTCACGGGTTCGATCTACGACTGCCCGGCCTACGCCTACGGCGCGGTCGCGACGGCCCTGGTGGATCGGGGCGCGACGACAAACGCCGTGATGCCCTACGCCGAGGCGCTGGAGCCGTTCGCGGAGTGGTTCGCACAGCTGTGGGCCGAGAGCCTGGGGAAAGACGGCCGCGGGCAGACGCCGGTGCGGGCGCTGGGCGCGACCGACCAGCACTCACAGCTCCAGCTCTACCGCGCCGGCCGCCGCGACAAACTCGTCACGTTCGTCCGCCCGCGCGAGCGCCCCGAGCGGGAGATTCCCGAGACGGACGTCGCGGACCTGTCCTACCTCGGTGGCGCGGGATTGGGCGAACTTCTGGACGCCGAGTTCGAAGCGACGGAGGCGAGCCTGGCGGCCGCCGGTCGGCCGAACGTCCGGATAGAGATCGACCGTCTCGACGCCGAGAGCGTCGGGGAGTTGCTCTACGGGATGGAGGCCGCCTGCGTGCTCGCGGGCGAACTCGCGGACGTGGAGACGTTCACCCAGCCGGCCGTCGAGTGGGGCAAGCGGGCGGCGCGTGGCCTGCTCGGCGGCGGTGACTTCGAGGAGAGCGAGGCCGTCCGTGACAAGCGGACGCTCGTGATCGATTGACAGCGGAGGCCGGAGGGGTCAAATCGGAGAGGTCAAACCGGTGGAGAGCGAACTTCGCCCAACGCGATGGCATCCGACTACTACCGCGTGCCCGACTGGGAGACGCGGCTCCGGACCGTGACCCACGCTTTCGGCCTCGTCGTCGGGGCGATCGTGCTCGGACTCGTCGGAGCCTCGTTCGCCGTCCAGCTCTTGGCGCTTTTCGGCGTCCGCATCGAGTCGGTAGAGACGGCCGCGCCGCTCCCGTACGCCGTCCTGAACGCCGCGCAGTTCGTCGGCTACTACGCCGCCGGCCTCCTGTATCTCAACTGGCAGGGATTCCCGGACCTGTTCCGGGTGGGGCTCCCCTCGCTCCGTGACCTCGCGTGGGTCGTCGGCGGGTTCGTGGCGCTGTACCTGCTCGCAACGGGACTCGCGGTCGTCTTCGAGGCGCTGGGCATCGAGTCGGCCACCAACTCCGTCGTCGAACAGGGCCGGCAGGACCCGGTCCGCTTTCTCTACCTGATCCCCGTGACCTTCCTGTTCGTCGCACCGGGCGAGGAACTGGTCTTCCGCGGTGTGATACAGGGGATCTTCCGGGAAGCCTACGGCGTCGTGCCGGCGGTCGTCTTCGCGAGCGCCATCTTCGGGTTCGGCCACTGGCTCGCGCTGCTGGGATCCAGCACCGGCAAGGTCCGGTACGTCGTCGTCACCGCCGTGCTCGGCCTCGTCCTCGCGACGCTGTACGAACTCACCGAGAACCTCATCGTCCCGATCCTCGTCCACGCCTGCTGGAACTCCGTGAGTTTCCTCTCACAGTACGCCGACGTGACCGGAATGGTCTGGCTCGCCGGTATCGGGCACTGATCCGCGACTGGGCTCGCCGGTATCGGGCACTGATCCGCGACTGGGCTCGTGTCGTCGGACGAACGTCTGACTGGGACTTATTGCGATCGTGGCCCTAGAGAGACGTATGCCGACCCGTTACACGGTCGTCTGTGACGACGACCTCGCCCGGGACGTGGAATCCATCGCCCGGGAGTACGACCTCACCGAGGAAGAGGTCCTGCGACAGCTCATCGACGAGGGGCTCGAGAACCTGAACTGAGCGGGGTCGGTGTGGGGGGTATCGAGAGCCGCCGGACGCGCCGCGGCCCGGAGTCGACCGGCGGTCCGGCTGCTGGAAGGGCGAGCGCTGGCGGCTCAGGCGCTGGAGGGGTTCTTCCGGGAGAGTGAGCTCCCACAGATGGGACAGCGGTCGTGGTTCTCGTCGAACTCGCGGCCACAGCCCGAACACTGGAACAGCCAGTCGCGCTGTTCGGCGATTCCCTCGCGGTCGATGACCTCCACCGAGACTTCGAGTTTGTCGGCGACGTTTTGCATCGCGTAGTCGTCGGTCACCAGTCGCCCGTCGAGTTCGAACGACGCCGCGAGCAGGCGAACGTCGGTTTCGGAGAGCTCCGCGAGGTCGCCCGTCTCGTCGGCGGCCCGGCGGATGCGGTCGACGGTTTCCTCCTCGGGGATGTGGATGTGCATCCCCGAGCCCTCCATGGCGTCGTAGCGGTAGGCGCTCTCGTCCTCAAGTTCCTCGCGGACCATGGGGACCGTCGCGACCGGTTCCTCGGTGTGGTACTCGTTGATGAACGCTGACGAGTCGAGGACGTACATCTAACGCTGGACGATCATGTGGTCTTTGACTGCCTGCACGCGGTCGACCGGGATGAGGAGGTGTCCCTCCTCGTCGACCTCGAATTCGCCCGGATCGAGGTGCTCGTTGGGGTCGATGATCAAGTTCTCGAGGCGGCCCGATTCGATGTCCATCGTGATGTTGTACAGCATTCCGAGTTCGGCCCCGTCGCTGCCGGTGACGGCCTTCCCGGAGAGGTTCTCGGCGAGTATCTCGGCCATACACCGACTACCGAGTCCGCCCCCATAAACGCCACGGGGGCGTCTGACGCCCGAACGGCCCGCTCGTGCGCCGCGCGTCTGACGCCCGAACGGGGCACACGTCCGACGCGGGGTGTGTGACGGCTGTCGACTGGCGTGGTGCCTGCCGACCGGCGTGGCGTCTGTCGACCGGCCGGCGCGAACCGGGGTTTATCTATCAGCGGTCCGAACAAGTGTCATGCGCCGACGCGTCTTTCTCCGGATGACGGCCCTCGGTCTGGCTGCCGGCCTCGCAGGCTGTACCAGCGGCGGCGAGGACGACACCCCGACCGAGGCGTCGACCTCCTCCCGAACGCCGACCGGGTCGCCGAGTTCCGACACTGCTACGCCGGGGGCCGCCGCGACGCCGACGACAACGCCAGTCGGGTCCGGAACGCCGGATCCCGGATCATCGACTGACGACCCATCGACGGGGACGCCGACCGACGGGTCGACACCGGTGCCGACAGCCACGTCCGACGAGACGCCCACCGCGACCGACGTATCGACCGCTACTTCGACACAGGACGCGACCGACACGCCGATACCCACGCAAACCCCGACGCAGACGCCGACACAAACCCCGACGCAGACGCCGACACAAACCCCGACACCGACGCCCGTTCCGACGACGCGGATCGAAAGCGTCGGATTCAGCGCCTGGGAGGTCGTCAGTGGAGCGGACCGGATCGCGCCCGAGGGTGGCGAGAATCCGACCTTCGTCTTCGAGGTCGGGACGCGCTACGAAATCGAGAACGGCGGATGGGACGCCCACCCGTTCGCGCTCCGGGCGGCGGACAACTCGGCGTTGCTCACCCAGCGCTCGACTGACGCGAGTAGTTTCGAGGACGACGAGGCGGTGAACTGGGTCGACGACGGCGAGTGGTTCGCGTTCACGATGACGAGCGACCTCGCCGCCGCGGTCGATTACTACACCTGTACCGTCCACGGGTCGATGCGCGGCGACGTCGAGACGACCTGAGTCGCCGTGTGACACCCATCGGTCCGCCGGTGGGCGGCAGTCGAGAATGAACGTACTTAACTGCCGTGCCGGCCTTTCCACGATCAACTGACCTTTTGCAGGTGATACGATGGCAGACACTCACACAGACACCGACGACCCACCAGCCGAGACGCTCCGGACGCCGATCGTCGCCGTCCTCGGACACGTCGACCACGGGAAGACGAGTCTTCTGGACGAGATCCGCGGCTCCGCGGTCACCGAGGGCGAATCGGGCGCGATCACCCAGCACATCGGCGCGACCGCAGTCCCGCTGGACGTGATATCGGAGATCGCCGGCGACCTGGTCGACCCCGACGATTTCGACCTGCCCGGCCTGCTCTTTATCGATACGCCCGGCCACCACTCGTTCTCGACGCTGCGCTCGCGCGGGGGCGCACTCGCCGACATCGCGATCCTCGTCGTCGACGTCAACGACGGGTTCCAGCCCCAGACACTGGAGGCCGTGGACATCCTCACGCGCACCCAGACGCCCTTCATCGTCGCCGCGAACAAGATCGACACCGTACCGGGATGGAACCCCAACCCGCACGCGCCCGCCAAACAGACCATCGAGGCCCAGAGCGACCGCGTCGAGTCCGCGCTCAACGAACAGCTCTACGAACTCATCGGCGACCTCTCGGACAACGGCTTCTCCGCCGACTTCTACTGGCGGGTGCAGGACTTCCAGAACAACATCGGCGTCGTCCCCGTCTCGGCCGAGACCGGCGAGGGCATCCCCGACCTGCTCACCGTGATGATGGGGCTGTCCCAGCGCTACATGAAAGACGAGATGTCCGTCGACATCGCGGGCCCCGCGGCCGGCACGGTGCTCGAGGTGACCGACACGCAGGGGTTCGGGGCGACCGTCGACGCGATCATCTACGACGGGACGATCCACGCCGACGACCGGATCGTCGTCGGCGGCGTCGACGGCCCCATCGTCACCGAGGTCCGCGCGCTCTTGCGCCCGCGCCCGCTCGAGGAGATCCGAACGGAGGGCCAGTTCGAACAGGTCGACTCGGTGCGCGCGGCCGACGGCATCAAGATCGCCGCGCCCGACCTGGGCGGCGCGATGGCCGGCGCGCCGATCCGCGTCGTCGGCGACCGCGCGGAGAGCGAAGTCGTCGCCGAGGTCGAGTCAGAACTCGCCAACATCACCGTCGAGACCGCCGAACAGGGCGTCGTCGTCAAGGCCGACACGCTCGGCAGTCTGGAGGCCATCGCCTCGACGCTCGAGGAAGAGGAGATCCCGATCGTCCGCGCCGAGGTGGGCGACGTGGCACCGCGGGACGTCCGCGTCGCCGAGACGGCAAACGAGCCCAAACACGAGACTATCCTGGCGTTCGGCGTCGACATCCTCGACGACGCCGTGGACCTGGCCGACCAGCAGGACGTCCGGATCTTCGAGAACGACGTCATCTATCGCCTCGTCGAGTCCTACGAGGAGTTCGTCGCGGAGCGCGAGCGCGCCCAGCAGGACCAGGTGCTCGACAACATCACGCGCCCGGCCCGCTTTCGCATCCTCGACGACCACACCTTCCGCCAGTCCGACCCGGCGGTCGTCGGCGTCGAAGTCCTCGGCGGCACCGTCCAGCGCAACACGCACGTCGCGTTGTTCGAGGGCGCCGAGCCCGAGCGCGTCGGCCTCCTCAAGTCCATCCAGGAGGAAGGCGAGGACGTCGAGGAACTCTCCCGGGGCGACCGCGGCGCCGTCTCCATCGACGGCCCGACCGTCGGCCGACAGATCGAGGAGGGCGACGAACTCTGGACCGAAATCCCGGAGAAACACGCCAAGATCCTGGAGCAGGAACTAAGCGAGGACATCCCCGCGACTGAACTCGAGACGCTGAACATGTACCTCGACAAGCGACGGGACCGCGACCCGTTCTGGGGCAAGTAATAATATTTAATTACCGCGAGAGCGTCGGTCGAGTCACGCGTGTTCCACTCCGAGCGACGCGACGCGGCGAGCGTGACGGTCCACGACGCGGTTCTGGCCGCGATCCCGGCGTCGCTCGTCGTCGTCGCGCTCGTCGGCCTGGCGGCGTCGCTGTCGGTCAGCACGGCGCTGGGGCTGGGGAGTCTGCCGGCGAGTGGCACCATCGGCTACGCGCTCTTCTACAATCCGCCCGAAACGGCCGCGGAGTGACTCTCGGGACGGATCGGTTCGAACGGTATCGCGCGAGCCGAACGTCCGAAGGTATCACGAGCCGAACTTTCTTGCGAGTGCCGGCCGAGGGGGGACACATGGCTGACCTGCTATCCGACGAAGAGATCGAGGCACAACTCCCCGCGGCGTGGGACCGCGACGCCGACGAAATCGTGCGGACCTACGAGTTCGACGCCTACCTTGACGGCGTCGGCTTCGCCGCCGGTATCGCCGGCGTCGCCCAGGAGGCGTTCCACCACCCCGAGATCACCATCGGCTGGCGCGAAGTCGAGGTCCGACTCACCACCCACGACGCCGGCGGCATCACCGAGAACGACACCGACCTCGCCGCGCGATTCGACGAACTCGCGGACTGACGACTTGCGCGGCGTCGCGGACTGACGGCTATCGCGGCGTCGCGGACTGACGGCTTCGGCGGCGGAAGGCACTTGCGACTCCGGGCCCTACCCACACAGTCCGATGGCGCGTGACGACTACGACTTCTGGCTGTTCGACCTCGACGGGACCGTCGTCGACGTCGAGCAGTCCTACCCGCGTTCGGTCGTCGGCGAGGTGGCCGACCGTCTCGGCACCTCCTTCTCACACCGGGAGGTCGACCGCATCTGGTACGGCGCCGGCGGCGTCCGCGCCGGCGTCCTCGAGAGCGCCGGCGTCGACCCCGATGCCTTCTGGACGACGTTCCACGAGGTCGAAGACCCCCGGGCTCGCGCCGAGTCGACCTACGTCTACGAGGACGCCGAGCGGTTCCTGACCGGCGTGGACGGCCCGACGGGCCTCGTCACGCACTGTCAGTCGTATCTCACCGAGCCGCTGCTGGCGTATCACGACATCCGCGACTGGTTCGACACGGTGGTCTGTTGCTCCGAGGAGACGGGCTGGAAACCCGACCCGACGCCGGTCGAACTGGCGATGCGCGACCTCGCCGTGGGGTCCGGCGAGCAGTCCGGCGCGCTCGCCGGCGACAACCCCTCGGACGTGGGTGCGGCGTGGAACGCCGGCCTCGACGCCGTCCACGTCGAACGCGTCGGCGCGGACCGGCGGGGCCACTGCGTCCTCGGCGACCACCGTATCGAGGCGTTCGACGAGCTGTAGGTGTCATGTTCGATGGCATCGTGAGGACGCCACAGGCCTCCCCAGCCGATTGCGGTGCTCGTCGCTCACCCTGTTCGCTCCTGCGCTCCTCATCCCTCGCACGGCTTCGTCGCTCGGTCTCACTGTCGTTCGACACGAGCGACAGCGCGCGCCACGGTGGATGGTCTATTGCTCGGGAATTTTCTCCAAACTCCACCCCGCTTCGAACGGATCCGGATCAATCGAGCACGAAGCCGTCGAGGCCGGCGAAGGCGTCGCTCGCGTCGTCGAGCAGGCCGTCCAGTTCGCGCACGCTCGCCTTCCCCGTCCGGGCGGGGTTCGCGAGGATGCGAACGGGCTGCGATCCGAGCGGGACGAACCCGAGGTCGAGTTTCGCGGCCGTTGCGCGCAGGCCGAGGCCGGCGTCGGCGTCGCCGGCAGCCACCGACCGCGCCGGGCTCTCGAAGGCCCGCGCGGTCAGGTCGTACCCGACGATAGCTTCGGTGACGGCGGCCCGGTCGACGCTGCGCGCGTCCGCGAGATCGGCCGCCGCCGCGTCGAGGCTCGCGCGCAGGCCCGAGTCGGTCCCCCGGTTGACCAGCGACAGGTCGCGGTCGACCAGGTCAGCCAGGCCCGTCACGTCCGCGGGGTTGCCCGCCGGGACGACGAGGCCCCACTCGCGGGACCAGCCGCCGAGGTCGACCGGCGCGTCGCCGTCGACGGAGATATCCTCGTCCACCGGACCGGCGACGACGGCCACGTCGGGGACGCCGTCGCGGAGCTGGCGGAGCCCGCCGCGGGAGCCGCGGGCGAGATATCGCGGCCGGTCGAGGCGGTCGAGCAGGGCCGCGAGCGCGGGGTCGTCCTCGCCGACACCGAGCAGCGTCGGCGGGCGCACGTCCGGCGAGAACAGGTCGACGGTGACGCGCTCGCCGGCGGTGAGGACGTTCGTGTCCGCGGGCACGTCGACGACGCCGTCGGCCTCGGTGAGCGTCGTCGTCGCGCCGCTGCCCTTGTCGACGGGGTAGACCAGCGGGCCGGACCCCTCGCTCCCATCAGTGGTGTCGGCTTCCACGAGGCCGACCGCGAGCAGGCGCCGGCGACCCTCCTCGGTCCGTTCGTCGACGGTCATTCGCCCGTCGACGGTGGCTGTCTCGGGGTCGGGGAGACCGGCTGCGTCCCGGATGGCGGGAGTGACGAAGGTTTGGAAGATGGTCAGCGCGGAGACGGGGTAGCCCGGCAGGCCGACGTAGGCGGCGCCGCCGATCTCGCCGACGAGCATCGGCTTGCCGGGCTTGATGGCGACGCCGTGGAGGAGCAACTCGCCGCGGTCCTCGATGACCCGGTAGACCACGTCGACCGCACTGGCGCTTGTCGACCCCGAGGTGAGCACGAGATCGCACTCGACGGCGGCGTCGGTGAGAACTCGTTCCATCTCGGCGGTGTCGTCGCCGACGTGGGGGTAGACCCGGGGGTCGCCGCCGGCCGCCTCGACCGCCGACGCGACGGTGTAGGTGTTGACGTCGTAGATCTGGCCGGCGCGGCTGTCCAGGTCCTCGCCCGGGCGGACGAGTTCGTCGCCGGTCGAGACGATGCCGACCCGTGGCTTCGCGCGGACCGGCACCTCGTCGACGCCCAGCGCCGAGAGCAGTCCGATCTCGCGGGGCGTGAGTCGTCGGCCGGGGCCGAGTGCGCGCTCGCCCGCCGCCACGTCCGCGCCGGCGAGCATCACGTTCTTGCCCGGCGCCACCGCCGTCTCGACCGCGACGCGGCGCTGATTCTCGCCGTCGTCTCCGTCGTCCTCGTCGGATCCGTCGGTCCCGCTGGATCCGTCTTCGGCCCCGACCTCGCGGGTCCGCTCGACGATCACGACCGCGTCGGCCCCGTCGGGCATGACCGCGCCGGTCGAAATCTCGACGGCTTCGCCGGGGTCGACCGTCGTCGCCGGGGCTTCGCCGGCGTGGACCGCCCCGACGACCGGGAGCACGACGGCGTCGTCGGTCGCGTCGTAGGTGTCCCGCGCCCGGACGGCGTACCCGTCCATCGCCGCGCGGTCGAACCCCGGCACGTCGAGCGTCGCGTCGACGCGCTCGGCCAGGACCCGCCCGTCCGCTTCCGCGAGTGGGACGCGCTCGACGCCGGCCGCGAGATCCAGTCCGGCGACCACCTCGCGGGCGCGTTCGGGCGCTGCCAGGTCGCGAAACTCCTTGCGCTCGCTCATGGCTGTGTTTCCCAGTCCGCGACGGTAACGGTTTCGTCGGCCGCTCGCCCGTCGACCGAGGCGGGAATCCCGACCCACCCGTCGGCCCGCGCGACAGTGGCCTGTGTGGCAGTTGCGGGGGTCGCCAGCGGGTCGACGGTGGCCTCGATAGCGTCGTCGTCGCCGGCTTCGATAGCGCTGTCGTCGATGGCTTCCGTCTCCCCATCACCGCCATCGCGCCCGACTGCGACCGGAACGACCGTTCGAACGCCGCGCTCGCTCCCGATATCGGATGCGAGCCGACCATCGGTCGTCGGGGTCGACGGCGCGTCCCGGCCGGCAAGTCGCGTCACTGCCGGGCCGAGCAGGGTGACCGCGGCGACCAGACAGCCGACGGGGTCGCCCGGCAGGACGACGACGGGGCGCTCGCGGACGACGGCGAATCCCGCGGTTCCGCCGGGTTCGAGCGCGACATTCCGAACGCGGACGTCGCCGAGGCCGCCGAGCACGTCGTCGATCCGGTCGGTCGATCCGCGGCCCGTCCCGCCCGTGGTCACGAGGAAATCCCGCGTCAGGTCGCGCTCGACGGCCGCGCGCAGGGCGTGGGGGTCGGTGTCGACGGCGTCGCGATAGGTGACCTTGCCGCCCCAGCGCTCGACGAGTGCGGAGAGCGTCCGGCCGTCCGTCTCGACGACCTCGCCGGGCGCGGGGTCGCCCTCGACGAGTCGCTCGCCCGTCGGGACGATGCCGACGGTCGGCCGCTGGACGGCCTCGACGCGGGTTCGGCCGACCGCGACACACAGGGCGGGATCGGACGGGCGCAGGCGCCGGCCGGCCGCGAGGACCGTCTCACCACCTTCAAAATCGCTCCCGGCGGCCCGGACGCCAGCGCCGGCGGCGACCGGATTCGAGACGGTGATCCGATCCGGACTCCCGTCCTCGACCGCGTCGGACGCGACGACGGCATCGGCACCGTCCGGGAGCGGGGCACCGTCGTCGACCGGGACGGCGACACTGGCGTCAACCGGGACAGTGGCGCCGTCGTCGACCGGAACGGCGGCACCGTCGTCCCCACCGGTCCCGCGGTCCGGATCCGCTTCGGTCCGCCCGGCGATTTCGAGTCGAACGGGCTGTTCCGGGTCGGCATCGCTCGTCGCGGCGGCCCGGACGGCGAACCCGTCCGTCGATACGCGGTCGTAGTGGGGCAGCGCCCGGCGCGCGGTGACCGGTTCGGCGAGCGGGCGGCCGATAGCCGCCCCCACCGGGAGGGTTTCGGTGTGGTCGAGGGGCGTGACAGCCTCGGCTATCCGCTCTTGGACCGCCGAGACGGGTGGCGGATCCCCGCCCGGTTCTGACTGCTCGTTCATAGCCCTCGCTTTCGCCGCCGGGCGGATAAACGGTGTGTCGAACCTCGACCGACAGTGGTGTCGAACCTCGACCGTCAGTGGTGTCGAACCTCGACCGTCAGTGGTGTCGAACGGCGAGCGATCACGGAGCGGATCCGAACCGACCGCGGCCTTTTTCGGCACCCACTCCTAACGGACGCACATGTCAACGTTGCGTGACGCGTTGCGGGACCTGCCCGACGCCGTCTTCGCGGACGTACTGGAGAGCGAGGACGCGTATCTCCTGGTGGTGGACCTGCCGGGCGCGAGCGAGTCGACGGTCGACGTGAGCGCCGAGGGCAACCGGCTGACCATCGAGGCCCGCCGCGAGAAGTCGGTTCCCGCCGAGTTCGACTACGTCGAGGAGGAGCGCTCGCTCTTTCTCGACGTGGAGTTGCCGCTGCCGCCGGGCGTGACCGGCGCCGGCGCCGACGGGACGATCGACCGCGGCGTCCTCGAACTCCGGCTCCCGAAGGCCGAGGCGACGCCCGCGACGACGATCCCGGTCGACGAGTGATCCGAGGAGGACGTCCTCGGTGAACCCACGCGCGTACTGGCGGTTCGTCGTCGTCGCCCGCCGGTTCCTGCCGCTTCTGGTCTCGTACGCCCGGGACCGCAACCGGTTCCTGCTCTTTGGCCCGCGCCGGCGGGTCACCGCGGAGCAACGGCGCGAGCGCGCTCGGACGCTGCTCGACACGCTCCTGACGCTCGGGCCGACGTTCATCAAGCTCGGCCAGTTGCTCTCGACCCGGCCAGACATCGTCCCGCCCGAGTATATCGACGAACTCGAGGAGCTGCAGGACCGGGTGCCGCCGGCCGAGTGGGCCGCCGCGAAGGAGGTGCTCGAATCGGAACTCGGCCCGGTCGAGGAGAACTTCGACGACTTCGAGACGGAAGCCATCAGCGGCGCGAGTCTGGGGCAGGTCTACCGCGCCCGGACCGAGAACGGCGCCGTCGCGGTGAAGGTGCGTCGGCCGGGCGTGCAGGCGCTCGTCGAGTCCGACCTGCGGGTCATCCGCTGGTCGCTGCCGGTGATCCTGTATTTCGTCGACGAGTCGCGGTCGTTCTCGCTGGAGACGCTCGCCGACGAGTTCGACCGGACGATCCGCGAGGAGATGGACTACGAGCGCGAAGCCGAGATGTTAGAGGAGATCCGGGCCAACTTCGAGGGCGACGAGGGCGTTCGCATCCCGAGCACGGACCCGCACCGCTCGACCGAGCGGGTGCTCACAATGGAGTACGTCCCGGGGACGAAGATCACGAACCTGGAAGACCTCGACGAACTGGCGGTCGACCGGACGCGCCTGGCCGAGACGCTCCAGCGGGCCTACCTCCAGATGATAATCGAGGACGGTGTCTTCCACGCGGACCCCCATCCCGGCAACCTCGCGGTCCAGGACGACGGCACACTCGTCTTCTACGACTTCGGGATGAGCGGCTACGTCGAGCCGTTCGTTCAGGAGAAGATCATCGACTTCTACGTCGCGGTCGCCGACCAGGACATCGACGGCATCCTCGACGCGCTCGTCGAGATGGGGACGCTGAGCCCGGAGGCCGACCGCCGGGTGATGGGCGAGGTGCTCGAACTCGCCATCGCGGACGCCCGCGGCGAGGATATCGAGCAGTACCGCGTCCAGCAGATCATCCAGCAGGTCGAGGACACCATCTACGACTTCCCGTTCCGACTCCCCGCCGACCTTGCGCTCGTGTTGCGGGTCGCCACCGTCGTCGAGGGGGTCTGCGTGACCCTCGACGAGGACTTCGACTTCATCGATGTGGCGACGGACTACCTCCGGGAGGAGGGATACCTGGCCGACACCGCCCGCGGGTACGTCCGTGACCGCGCCGAGGAGTTCTCCGACGCCGGCCGGTCCGCGGTCCGGATCCCCCCGAAACTCGAGGACGTGCTCACGCTCGCCGCCAACGAGGACCTCCAGATCGAAGTGGACCTGCGCGACTCCCAGAATATCCTGGGCCAGTTCACCCGGCGGCTCATCTACGGGATCGTCCTCGCCAGCGGCGTCCTCTCGACCTCCTTTCTCTACGCCGTCGAGGAGCAGGTCGCCGCCGGCGTGACGGCCGCGTTTACCGCCGTCGTCGCGTTCCTGCTGGTCTACTCCTACCGCAAGCGCCGCGGCATCCGCGCTCAGCCGCAGTTCACCAGACAGAGCCTCCGTGAGCGCCGTGAGGAGTGAGCGGGCGAGGCCGTTTGCGGCGACCCGGATACGGACAACGGTTCACGGCGAAACGTGGCGCAAACGCGTTCCAAACCGTTTATACTGGTCGCTCGTTTACGGCGCTGTATGGCAACGAAGCAGGTCGAGGTGCGCGATCTCGACGAGGGAAGCTACGTCATGATCGACGACGTGGCCTGCAAGATCAACGCGTACAGTACGGCGAAACCGGGCAAACACGGGAGCGCGAAGGCACGCGTCGAGGCCGAGGGTGTCTTCGACGGCAAGAAGCGCAACCTCTCCCAGCCCGTCGACGCGAAGATCCGCGTCCCCATCATCAACCGCAAGCAGGGGCAGGTCGTCTCCGTCGAGGGCGACGAGGCACAGGTCATGGACCTGGAGACCTACGACACGTTCACCATCGCGCTCCCCGAGGACGTCGATCTCGAACCCGACGAGAACATCGAGTACCTCGAGATGGAGTCCCAGCGAAAGATCGTCTGATGTTCCCCGGCGCCGACGCGTCCCGGTCCGCGGCTGACTACGTCCTCGTCGGCGCGCCGCTCGACGCCTCTACTTCTTTCGACCCCGGCGCACGGTTCGGACCGCGTCGCGTCCGCCACTACGCCGGGCACTTCGACGACTACGACCACCACACCGACAGTCGCTTCACCGACCTCGCCGTCGCCGACCACGGCGACATCGGACCGACGGCCGACGCTGAGGAGTATCTCACCTTTCTCGAAGGGGCGCTCTCGGACATCCGCGCCGACGGTGCGACCCCGCTCGTGGTCGGCGGCGAACACACCGTCACGGTCGCCGGCGTCCGCGCCGTCGACCCGGACGTCTTCGTCTGTCTCGACGCCCACCTTGACTTGCGTGAATCCTACGCCGGCGACCCGCTGAGCCACGCGACGGTTACGCGCCACGCGCTCGACGTGGCCGACCGGGCCGTCGTCGTCGGCGCCCGGACCGGGAGCGAGGCCGAGTGGGACCGGGCCGACGAGAGCGACGTGACGGTCGTCGCGCCCAAGGACGCGGTCGACTGGAACCCCGACTTCGAAGACGAGTCAGTCTACCTGAGCGTCGACGTCGACGCCTTCGATCCGGGAGTCGCGCCCGGGACGGGGACGATGGAGCCGTTCGGACTCGCTCCCCGCGAGGGACGGGACCTGGTGGGGCGGGTCGCGCCCCACGCCGACGGGTTCGACGTGGTGGAGGTGAACGACCGCGACGACGGCGAGACGGCGGTGCTGGCGGCGAAACTCCTGCGGCGGTTCGTCTACGACCACGCCGACGCCCGGGAGTGAGCGTTTCGCACGGCGGCCACCGACCGTTTTACGTCGGTCGGTCGCCTCGGATCCGGCATGGACACGCTGTCATCCTGTTACTTCTGTAGCACGGCGCTCGACGCGTCGCTCGACGAGTATCCGGTCGTTCCCGAGGGACTCCGGAACGAGAGCGCCGGACAGACGGTCGTGCTCTGTGACACCTGCGCGCGGAAGCTCGACGCCGTCTTCGAGTCGGTCGTCGAGGCGGTCGAACGCGACGCCGCGTCGGATCGCGGTGTTGCCGGATCGGGACGCGGCGAGGAGTCCGGAGGGACTGACGAGACGGACGCGTCGCTCGAATCGACGCTCGGAGACGACGAGGACGTACTCCGGTCGATCGGTGACAGCGGGGCCGAAGAGGGGGCGTCGGACGCCGACGACGATTCGAGCGACGACGAGACAACTGCCGCGGACGACACCGACGACGACGGCGCGTCGGCCGAGCGCGAGGAGAACGCGAACGACGACGAGGACGACGGGAAGAAATACACCGACTCGCGTGGGGCGGGCTTCCGTCGCGACGACAGCGGCGGACGCAAGCCCTCGACGCTCCGGGACTCCGGGTCAGAGAAGACACGCAAGTATAGCGACTCCCGGGGAGCCGGCTACCGGCGCGACGACGACCGGGGGGACGAGTCGAACGCGGACGACGCCGCGGACGCAGACACGTCCGACGACGACGCGAACGCCGACGAACCTGCGGACGACGACGCGAACGGAGCCGATGACGACGCGAACGGAGCCGATGACGACGCGAACGGAGCCGACGACGACGAGACGCCGGACGTGTCGATGACGCGCCTGGAGAACACGAAGGTGATGCGCCTGCTCGAGAACCGGGAGTTCCCGGTCGACAAGGCGGAGTTCGTCACCGTCGCCGCGAGCGCCTACCAGATCTCCCAGCAGGACTGCGAGAAGGTGCTCGACCTGGCCATCCAGCACGGCCTGATCCACGAGGAGGACGGCCAACTCGTCGGCGGCGACCTGTAGGCTCGCGGTCGGTGAGCTCCGGAGAGCCGCCCGGAGACGACTGGCGACGGGACAACCGTAGTTTTCTAACCCCCGCCCGGAAAAGAGGGGGTATGTCCGGTGCCGAGCGCCTGCGCGGGCTCGTCGAGATGACGCGGCCGGCCAACGCGGTGGCGGCCGGCGTGCTCACCTTCATCGGCGCGTTCGTCGCCGTCGACGGCTGGTCGGCCGACGAGGCGACGGCGACGGCCCTTGCGAGCGCGACCACGATCCTCGCCACCGGGGCCGGGATGGCCATCAACGACTACTTCGACCGCGAAATCGACCGGATCAACGATCCCGACCGCCCGATCCCGCGGGGCGCCGTCTCGCCACGGCTCGCGCTGTGGTTCAGCCTCGCCCTCTTCGGGGGCGCCGTCGCGCTCGCGGTCTTGCTCCCGCCGCTGGCGCTCGCCATCGCCGGCGTCAACCTCGTCGCGCTGGTCACCTACACGAAACTGTTCAAGGGGACGCCCGGGCTCGGTAACGCCCTGGTCGCGTATCTCGTCGGGAGCGCGCTCGTCTTCGGCGGGGCTGCGGTCGGCGCGGCGACCGCCTCGCTCGTGCTCGCGGCGCTCGCGGCGCTCTCGAACTTCGCCCGCGAGGTGATCAAGGACGTCGAGGACGTGGCCGGCGACCGCGAGGAAGGGCTGACGACGCTTCCCGTCGTCGTCGGCGAGCGGCGAGCGCTCGCTGTCGCCGCTGCCGCGCTGGCAGTCGCCGTGGTCGCCAGCCCGGTCCCGTACCTGCGCGGGACCTTCGGCGCGGCCTACCTCGCCGTCGTGGTCCCCGCGGACGCGGTGATGTGTTACGCCGGGTATCGGAGTTTCGGCGACGCGACCGCCGGCCAGTCCCTCCTCAAGTACGGCATGTTCCTCGCCGTCGCGGCGTTTATTGCCGGTCGAGTCGCCGTTCTCGTCTGAGACGACCCCTGAAACCGGACGTCATTATCACGTCTGGAAACCGGGGCACAGGAGTTTAGCCGACGTACGTGAGCAGGCGTGGTATGGACAGACGGCTCGCTGGCCTGTTACCTGACAAGGTTCGACAGACGTACCTCCGACAGTTCGGGACCGCGGTCGTCGTCATTTTGCTGTTGCTGGTCGTCGTGCTCGGTGGCGTGTACGCGGCCGAGCGGGACACCCAGCGGGACGCGGTCAGGGACAGTCTCGAGACGAGCACGGAGCGAACGGCCGATGAAGTCGCCAACTGGCGCGACCAGCACGTCTCGACGACGCGGGTCGTCTCCCAGTCGGACCGGCTCCGTGCCGACGGCGATGTCGATGTGACCACGACGCTGCAGTCGATGGAGCGGTCGATGCCCGACGAGGTGACGGGCCTGTATCTCGTGAACTGGCAGCAGGACGCGATCGCTGGGAGTTCGGTGGCGCTAGATCGCAACGGGAGCGAGCGGTTCCCGTGGCTCGAACCGGTCGACTTCGAGAACCTGATCGTCGACTCCGTCTACGTGAGCGAGGGGTATCAGGTCGGCAACGAAACGCGGATCGCGTTCATCAGCGAGGTCCGGCACGGCGTCGAACACGCCGTCGCGGTCGAGGTGTCGCTGAACGACTCGTTCTCGTTCCGCGAACCGGTCGACGGGGCCGAGACGAGCGTCCTCCACCGCAACGCCACGGTGTTGTACGGCCAGTCGTCGGCGGTCGGGACGACCTACGACGGGCCCGCCGCCCGCGAACTGTACAACCAGACCGAGTTCCGCCCGTCGATGCTCCTCGTCCCGCCGGAGGACGGGGGCGGGAACGCGACGGTCGTCGAGGAGGGCGGATCGGTCGTCAGTTACGCGAGGGCTCCCGGCACCCGCATGGCCGTCGTGACGACGGCTTCGACCGACATCTTCGGCGTCGGCGGGAAGACGAAAGGCTACCTCGGGCTGGTCTTCCTGTTCGTCGCGCTGAGTCTCGGGGCGGTCGGACTGGTCGTCGAGCGCCCCGTCTCGCGGTCGATCAGTCGGCTCGCCGACCGGACCAAAGCCATCGAGGAGGGTGACCTCGACGTCGACCTGGAGACCCACCGCGAGGACGAGGTCGGGACGCTGTACCGGACCTTCGCCTCGATGCGAGACTCGCTCGCCGAACGCATCGACGAGATAGAGCGGGCCCGCGAGGAGGCCAGGGGCGAGGCCGACGAAGCCCGTCGCGAGGCCGAAGCAGCTCAGGCCGAGGCCGAAGCGGCCCAGGCCGAGGCCGAACGGTTCAACGAGCACCTCGAGACGACCGCCGACGAGTACGGCGAGACGATCCGCGCCTGTGCCGACGGCGACCTGACGCGACGGCTCGACCCCGACGACGAGAGCGAGGCGATGGCCGAGATCGCCCGGGCGTTCAACGAGACGATGGCCGACCTGGAGGGGATGGTCCGGCAGGTCCGGGCCTTCGCCGAGGAGGTCGCCGAGTCGACGACGCGCGCGACCGCGGCCACCAGAGACGCACGCGAGACGGGCGAGGAAGTCAACGAGTCGGTCGCGGAGATAGCGGCCGACGCGAGCGAACAGGACGAGTACCTCTCCGAGGTCCGCGAGGAGATGAACGACCTCTCGGCGACAGTCGAGGAGGTTGCGGCGACGGCCGACACCGTGGCCGGACTGGCCGCGGAGACGGAGACGGTCGCGACCGACGGCGCGGCGGCTGCCGGCGAGGCAATGGCGGGCATGGAGACCATCGAGTCGGCCACCCGGTCGACCGCCGACGAGGTGCGCGCGCTCGACGACGAGGTCGAACGGGTCGCGGAAGTGGTCGACCTCATCGGCGACATCGCCGACCAGACGAACACGCTCGCGCTCAACGCGTCCATCGAGGCCGCACGCGCGGGCGCCGAGGGGCAGGGCTTCGCCGTCGTCGCGGACGAAGTGAAAGACCTCGCGGAGCAGACCCGCGAGGCGACCGACGATATCGACGACCTGCTCTCGGGGCTGTCCGAGCGGACCGCCGAGACCGTCGACGACATGGAGTCGATGCGCGAGGACGTCGTCGCCGGCGTCGAGACGACCCAGGGCGCGCTCGACGCGCTCGACGAGATCGAATCTCAGGTCCGCGAGACCAACCAGGGCGTCCAGGAGATAAGCGACGCGACCGACGAGCAGGCCGCGACCGCACAGGAGGTCGTCGGGCTCTCGGACCGCGTCGCGGAGATCAGCGACCGCACCGCCGGCCGGGCCGACCGCGTCGCGACCACGGCCGCCGACCAGGTGGAGAGCCTCGACCACGTCGCGCGCGACGCCGAAACCATCGAAGAACAGGCCGCCGACCTGCGTGAACTCCTGGAACGATTCACCGTCGACGCTGACGCGGACGAAGTTACCGTCGACGCTGACGCGGACGCAGGCACTGACGACAGCGACGCGGACGGAGTCACCGAGGACGGGAACGCGGATGGAGGCACCGACGACGGCGACGCGGACGAACTCACTGACGCAGGTGCGGACGAACCCACCGACGCAGGCGCGGACGGAGTTACCGAGGACGATGCCGACACAGACGAACTCACTGACACAGGCGTGGACGAACCCACCGACGACAGCGACGTGGACGTGGCGGTCGACGGCGGGACCGACAGCTGACGGCGGAGGAACGTGCGTTTTATAAGTGCTACAGGGTAAACGGAACCCACGAATGCCCAACTCCAACGGACCCCGAAAGAAGACGCGCAAGAAGCTACAGAACGAGCCACGGGAGCGGGGCACGTCGCCGCCCCAGCGCGCCGTCGCCGAGTACGAGACCGGCGAGAAGGTCCACCTCAAGATCGACCCGAGCGTCCCTGACGGGCGCTTCCACCCGCGTTTCGACGGTCGCACCGGCGAGGTTGTCGGCGAGCAGGGCGACGCCTACAAGGTCGAAATCGTCGATGGCTCCACCGAGAAGACGCTCATCGTCAAGTCCGCACACCTCACCGCGCAGGAATGACGATCTTCAAAGAGAAGGTCTCCGAGGAGTTCCTGACCGTCGCGGAGACCAAGGAGATACTGGAGGGTCTCGAGCGCGAGCGGGCCGCCGACGAGGACCGCGAGATGCGCTACGAACTCGCGCGCGCCATCGAACACGTCAACCGATTCGCCGTCCTCGACCCCGAGGAGTCCCGCGAGTTCGTCGACGAACTCCGCGAACTCGACAAGGTCGACGAGGCGACCGCCTACAAGATCGCAAATCTCCGACCCCGCGACCGGGACGAACTGCGCGCCATCTACGCGCAGGAGCGGTTCTCCCTCTCCGGCGACGAACTCGACGCGATCCTCGAGGTCGTCGCGAAGTACATCTGACGCTCGCCGGCGCGGAACCGACCTCTCTCCGGGTCCGTTCTCGACGCGTGGTCGAACCGGCGTCGCACCTGTACGTCGACCGACGTGTACCGGCCGCTCCGACTGCAGGGGTTTAAGTCCCGTCTCGCCCTACCCTACTGACATGAGTGACACCGAGCGCGACGACGAGTCGGGGCCCCCCGTCGCGGTCGTCCTCGACTTCCTGGCCCACGGCCGCACCGAGGACGACCGCCCGCAGTACCAGAAACAGCCCCTGGCGTACGCGCTCGATCGTGCGGATTTTTGCCTGTACGAGGCCGTCCTCGCGGCCGACGCCGGGGTCTCTATCGGCGACGACCTCCCCCTCGACCGCGACGACGACCGCATCGAACACCTCGGCGAGGTCGAGTACGAGGACCTTTCGGGCGGCGCCCAGTCGGAACTCGAGTACGTCGTCGAGGACGTCGTCACCGAGGAAGAAGAGCGGTTCGTCGACTTCTACAACGACGCCCAGCCCATCACCCTCCGCCTGCACCAGTTGAACCTCCTGCCCGGTATCGGGAAGAAACTCCGCAACGCCATCCTCGACCAGCGCAAGCGGCGCCCCTTCGAGAGCTTCGACGACCTCGCCGAACGCGTCGACGGCCTCCACAACCCCCGCGAGGTCATCGTCGAGCGCATCCTCGAGGAGATCCGCGAGGACGACCTGAAGTATCGCACCTTCGCCCGCCGCGAGGAGTGAGAGCGGGAAGTGGTGAGAGCGGGAAACGGAGAAAGCGAGCAAAGAGAGCGAGACCGGGAACCGGAGAGCGAGAGGTAAAAGGGGGCGACGCGCCTACGAAGAGCAATGAGTGACGAGCGACGGACGACTCCCGAGACGGGGGCGCGCGATCCCGACGCCCTCATGCGCCGGGCGGGCGTCCGCGGCGACCCGGACCGCGACCAGCACTTCCTCGTCGACGACCGCGTTCTCGACAGGCTTCCCGAGTATGCCGTCGAGGGCAGCGCTCGCGACGGCGACGCCGCCGACCTCTCACACGTCCTCGAGATCGGTGGCGGGACCGGCGCGCTGACCGACCGCCTGCTCGCGGTCGCCGACGAGGTCACCGTCGTCGAGCGCGACCCCGAATTGGCCGAGTTCCTCCAAGAGGAGTTCGCCGACGAGATCGCCGCGGGGCGACTGACCGTGGTCGAGGGTGACGCGCTCGACATCGAATTGCCCGAGTTCACGGCGTCAGTGTCGAACCTGCCCTACGGCGCCTCCAGCGAGTTCGTCTTCCGACTCCTCCCCGAGAAGCGACCGCTGGTCCTGATGCTCCAGCGGGAGTTCGCCGAGCGGATGGCCGCCGCGCCCGGTACCGAGGAGTACGGCCGCCTCTCGGTCGCTGCGGGCCACTACGCCGACGTGGCCGTCGTCGAACCGGTTCCGCCGGAAGCGTTCTCGCCGCCGCCCGCCGTCGACAGCGCGGTCGTGCGGACGACGCCGCGGGACCCCGACTACTCGGTGCCCGACGAGGCGTTCTTCTTCGAGTTCCTGAAGGCCGTGTTCACCCAGCGCCGAAAGACGATGCGCAACGCCATCCGCAACACCGGGCACATCTCTGGGCTGGGCGACCCCGACGCCGTCGTCGCGGCGGCCGACGAGGAACTGATGAGCGCCCGCGCGGGCAACCTCGCGCCCGCGGCGTTCGCCGAACTGGCGACGCTGGCCCACGAGGTCGGTGACCCCGGCGGGCGGTGAGCCGCGATGGGGGACGAAACTGCCGACGACAACCGCCCAAGCCTCGCCGACCGCCGCGAGGTCGAACGGGTGTACCAGCCCGCGGAGGACTCGCGCCTGCTGGCCGACGCCGTCGTCGAGCACGTCGACCCGGGCGACCGGGTGCTCGACGTGGGCACGGGGTCGGGCTACGTCGCGAGTCGGGCGTGCGAGGCCGGCGCCAGGGCGGTCGGGTCGGACCTGAACCCCCACGCCTGCCGGCAGGCCGTCGCGGCCGGGGTCCCGGTCGTCCGGGCGGACCTGACGACGGCCTTCCGGGCAGGTGCCTTCGACCTGGTGGCGTTCAATCCCCCCTACCTCCCGACCGATCCCGAAGCCGAGTGGGACGACTGGATGGAGCGGGCGCTGTCGGGCGGCGAGGATGGTCGCGCCGCGATAGACCCGTTCCTGGCTGACGTGCGCCGGGTGCTCGCGTCCGACGGCGCGGCCCTGTTGCTCGTCAGCACGCTCACTGACCCCGACGCAGTGCGCGAGCACGCGCGGGCACACGGGCTGGATGCGACCGACGTGGCGAGCGAGTCACACCCGTTCGAGCAGTTGCTGGTATTGCGGCTGACGCCCCGAAACCCCGAGGTGTGACGGCGCTCGAACGGAAAAGCAGTATCGCTCGCCCGCGGCATCGTCCGACCGTGATGTCACCCGACCGCAGCGTCGACATCCACGGACGAGTCGTCGGGGACGGCGCTCGCGTCGGCCGGCGCGGCGATCCATTGCCCGAACCGCCACAGCGGGAGCGCCAGCACCCCCGCGACAGCGAGCCAGAGGACCATCCCGCCGACGAGCCCCGGGGCGGTGAACAGGAGCAGCGTCGTCCAGACCACGACGTAGAGAAAGACCGCCGGGACCCATTGCCCCGAGCGCTCGCCCGCGTTCGCGACGCTGCCGAAGAGGAAGAACCCGGCGGCGCCGTACGCCACCGCGCCCTCGCGAAGCATCGCCGCGGCGACTTCGAACACGCCCGACGGGGCCGTCCACTCCGGTCGAATCGGGTTCGTGCAGGGGGATACATCACAGGCGCCGGCACCGACCGGTTCGATGTGAACCAGGACGGCGACGGGAGCCAACGCGAGCGGGATCGCGGCCGCGGCCCACGCCGGGGTCACCGAGCGAATCTTACCTGTCCAGAGCATGCTCGCGCCCCAGACCGCCAGCGCGGCCGGGATCACCGTCACCGTCGATAGAAAACGGATCAGGTAAAAGAGAAGGGCCAGCGGTAGCGCCACCACCACGTGTTCGGATCTCCCGAGATCTCCGAAGAGGGCGTGACTCTGGGGATTCGGCACGTGCGCGTGACTGTTGGCCCGGTAGTAGGGGCCGTAGACAAGTAACGCGACCCCGCCGACGAGCAGGCAGAGCCCGACGACCCGGATCCGCCACGGGTCGTCAGTGATCCGACCCATCAGGCGTAACGTACTTTCGTGCTAATATAAATCCCGTGGCTATCGGTCGTGAGACGTGATAGAATTACCACCAGACATTAGGGGAGATAGGAAATATTATACTGCGTCATTTCGTACGACGGTGTAATGGCACAACTAGTTTCGACCACCCCGGGGTTGTACCCGTTGCCGGAGTGGGCGAAAGACGAGCTGTCGGAGCTGAAAGGTCACCAGAAGGAGGACCTGATCTCCGGCGACGAGGGCGAAGATGTCGTCTCGGTCTACGAGGACGCGCGCGGCGAGGCCGTTGACGACCAGGTGACGGCGGGACTTGACCGCGTCGTCGAGGGCCAGTTGCGGTGGGACGACATGCTCGCCCACCCGCTGGCCGTCCACGACAGCGTCGACACCGCCGGCATCGTCCGCTACTACGACAACAACAACTTCTACCGCGACCCCGTCGTCCGCGGCGACCTCGATTTCGACGGCGACGTGGCCGACGAACTCGACGCCGCCGCCGAACACGTCGACGAGGGCCTGCAGGCCGTGTTGCCGGGGCCGTACTCGTTGGCCGACCTCGCGACGGACGAGCATTACGGCGACGAGAGCGAGTTTCTCGAAGCCGTCGGCGACTTCCTCGCTGGCGAGGCGAAAGCGTTCCCCGACGAGGTCGAGACGCTGTTCCTGCTCGAACCGTCGCTGCTCGAGAACCCGCCGGGCGACGGCGAGGACGAGCGCGCGAGCGAGGCCATCGACGCCGTGGCGTCGGCCGCCGACGCCGACGTGGTGGCTCACACCTACTGGGAGTCCCACGGCGGCGACGCGGCCATCGACGAGAAGGTGTACGCGCACCTGCTCGACGCCGACATCGACGCGGTCGGGTTCGACTTCGTGGCCAACCACGAGGACAACGCCTACGTCATCGGCGAGTACGGCTGTACCGACGACGTGGCGCTGGGCGTCGTCGATGGGCAGAACACGCTCGTCGAGTCCCCCGAGGAGATCGAAGAACGCGTCGAGTGGGCGCTTTCGAACACGCCGGGCACCGACTTCGAGACGGTTTACGCGACGATCAACACCCCGACGTTTTACCTGCCGTCGGGCAAGTTCGAGGAGAAACTGGCTGCGCTCGGCGCCGTCGAGCGCGAGGAGGTACACGCATGAGCGACAACCGCGAACAGTTCCGACCGGAGGACCACCCGAACGACCACTTCCTGTTGACGACCGTCGTCGGCAGCTACAAGAAGCCCAAGTGGCTCGACCAGGCCTTCGACCTCGTCGAGGACGATGACTCGACGTTCGGCGAGGCGGAGTTCGAGGAGGCCAAGGACGACGCCAGTCGCCTCATCACCCGGGAGCACGAACGCGCCGGCCTGGACGTCGTCGTCGACGGCGAGATGCGACGCAAGGAGATGGTCGAGTACTTCGCCCACCGCATCGAGGGCTACGAGTTCAACGGCCGCGTGAAGGTGTGGGGCCACAACTACTTCGACAAGCCCAGCGTCGCTGACGAGGTGGAGTACGGTGAGCAGTGGCTCGTCGACGAGTTCGAGTTCACCGACGAGGTGGCCTCCCGTCCCGTGAAGGTGCCCATCACCGGGCCCTACACGCTGGCAAGTTGGACGTTCAACGAGGCCTACGAGGACGACGCCGAACTGGCCTACGCGCTCGCCGAACTGGTCAACGCCGAGATCGAACAGCTCGTCGACGCCGGCGCCCGCTACATCCAGATCGACGAGCCGGCGCTGGCGACGACGCCCGACGACCACGCCATCGTCGGCGAGTGTCTCGAACGCATCGTCGAGGACATTCCCGACGAGGTCCGCATCGGCGTCCACGTCTGTTACGGCGACTACTCCCGCATCTACCCCGAACTGCTCGACTACCCGGTCGACGAGGTCGACCTCGAACTCACTAACGGCGACTACGAACAGATCGACGTGTTCACCGACCCCGAGTTCACGCTCGACCTCGCGCTGGGCGTCGTCGACAACCACGTCGCCGAAGTCGAGAGCGTCGAGGAGATCAAGGAGAATATCAAACAGGGCTTCAAGGTCGTCCCGCCAGAGCAGTTGACGATCAGCCCCGACTGCGGCCTGAAACTCCTCCCCCGCGAGGCCGCCTACGGGAAGATGGAGAACATGGTCCAGGCCGCCCGCGAGATCGAAGAAGAGCTCGACGCCGGCGAGATCGATGTCGGTCGCGCCGCGCCCACTGCCGACGACTAGGCGCGACCGCAGCCGGGCGATCGGGACCCGTCCGTGTGGCCGCTCGGTTTCGACGTTCCCACGAGGGAAACCGGCAACAAGAGTTTTCTGCGTGTCACGAGTCGTCCCGTTCGAGAGGGGACTCCCATGACAGGCCACATCGCGTCCGATCTGCGCGTCGAGTGTTACATCCGCGGGGACACCTACGGCACCTACGACCGCCAGCGGGCCGTGCTGGACCGGGTTCAAGACCTCGAAGCCGAGGGCGTCCTGGCAAACGCCGACATCGCGGCGTCCTGGCAGCGCATCCGCACGCCCGAGCAGGATAGCCGCGACGACGCCATCGGCACCTACGAGGAGTTTCGTGAGTGGGCTCAAACCAACGGTTACAACCTCGAACCCGCCTTCCAGCGCCGCCAGCGCTCCTACGTCGGCACCGACCGCGTCCACGATGTCGTCGTCTTCCCGATGGTCTCGCTGGCCGTCTACGAGGGGAGCGACCTCGTCGCCGTCCTGCCCTGCTCGGACGAACGCGGGGCGATCCACTTCGGCGTCAGGGACTGTCTCGACGCGCTTGAGGCCGGCGAGACGGAGTGGCTCGAACGGTTCTCGCCAGTTACCGTCAACCGGATCGAACCGCGCCTGACCGTGTCGGCCGCATCGAATCGCGCCTGATCGCTCGGCCGGATCGACCCGCGTCTGATCGTATCGATCCGGGAGCACCCGAACAGGAGATTCGACCGGGCCGGCGCGACCGTTACAGCGCCCCCGTCAGGTTCTGCAGGGAGAAGAGGACGCTGACGAGCACCGGAATCGCGACGGTGAGGGCGGCCTGCCGGCGCGAGAGGTCACGCGCGTACTGTAGGCCGTGGACCCACAGGTACGCCGCCCAGAACGTGAAAGCGATTGTCAGGCCGGCGTTCAAGAGGAGGACGGCGTCCGGGGGCTGGATCTGCTGGGCGGCCGTGAACGCGTTTTCGCCGGAGACGTTCGTCGAGAGCGACACGCCGCGGATCTCGTACTGGTAGTAGTTGACCGCGACCGTGACAGCAGACCCGAACACGGCCGGTAACCGACCCCAGCCGGTGACTACCATCGTTCCGCGGAACGACCCCGTGCCGTCGAAGACGACCGAAATGGCGTGGAAGACGGCGCCGTAGAGTACCCAGACGATGTACGGACCGATCAGGGCGAAGCCGTACGAAAACACCAGATACACCTGGACGAACAGGTCGATACTCCGGTCGATATCCGAACTCGACATGTTTTCGGCCGATTCGTTCAGCGTGTCGCGGAACACGGGTTCGATCAACGGGACCAGATGCTGGTTCTGGATGACGGTCGCGACCGACCCGACGACGGCCACTAGCGTCACGACGACGAGCGGCCCCTTGATCGACAGGTCGTCGCTCCGGGCGGCGAAAAAGGCGTCCGGGTCCGTGATGAGTGTCGAAACGGAGGGTTTCTCGGAGGGCATCGCCCGGTGGATGCGCCCAGCGACGGTATAAAAACGTCGTTTTCCGCGGATGACAGGACGGGCGCGTCGTTGATGTAGAGGCAAGGAACGGGCGATAGGCGACGGGGGTCGGGCGATAGGCGACGGGGGTCGGGCGATAGGCGACGGAGGACGGGTGATGTGCGGCGGGCGACAGGGGACGAGAAACGGCTATCGGAAGGGACGGCCGTCGGTCACTCGGGCAGTTCGTCGATCAGTCGGTCGAACTGCTGGCGGTACTGGAACTCCGCGCGGGCCCGGCCGAGGTCGTCCTCGGCGAAGGCGTCCTCGAAGCCGGTCATCCGCCACAGCAGCGTCGAGAGCTGGTAGACCGGCTTCGACCGCTCGTAGGTCTCGTCGCGCTCGAACTCGTGATGCGAGCGATACCCCTCGAAGAGTTTCTCGCGGAGCCGTTCGCGGAGGTCGGGGTCGTCGAACGTCGAGTCGATGTAGAGAAACTCCGCCTGGGCGAGCTGGTAGTCCTCGTGGGCGGCGAGCGTGTCCTGCCAGTCGAGGACGGCGCTTATCGGCGCCGCCTCGTCGAGCAGACAGAGGAGGTTCGTCGGCTGGAGGTCGTCGTGGACCAGCCGCGGGATGCCGTCGGTCGGGACGACCGAGAGGGTCGACTCGATAGCCTCGGCCGCCCGGGACTGTACCCGTGCGAAGGGCGTCTCGTCGAGGCGGTCGACGTACGAGCGGGTCAGGTCGCCGAAGTACTCGCGCCAGTCGCCCCGCCAGTTGCGGATGGTGATCCGGTCGTCGTAGAGCATCAGGCGACCGAAGGCCTCGAAGGCGATTTCCGAGTGGATCTCTCCCAGGATCGACCCGACCTGTTCGATAACTCGCTCCCAGTCGCCATGGTCCATCGCCCCGAACTGCTCGGCGAGGTTCTCCCCCCGGATCCGCTCGGTCACGAAGTAGGGTGGGACCGAGCGCTCGGGCTCGGCCTTGAACACGAGGATCCGCGGGACCGGCACGTCCGTCCGCTTGGCGACGTACTCGTGGAGTCGCGGCTCGATGGCGAACCGGTCGTCGCCCTCCGGTTTGAATTTCACGTAGACCTCGTACTCATTTCCCTGATAGACGAGTGACACCATGTAGACGTCAGCCCGCGTCCCCCCGCTGGCCGGCTCGAAGCTGAACTCCTCGTAGTCCGGTCCGGACTCGTCGAGGACCGCTTCGATGTCGGCTGCCGATGTCGTCTGCACGCCCCCTACTTGGCTGGGGGGTGCCAAAAATCTATCAGTCGCGCCGGCGCGTGCTGGCGGCGCAAAAAACCGAGTCGGTCCCGTTCAGAAACAGGCCTCGGGGGTCCAGCCGTCGAGGACTTCTTCGGGGTCCTCGTGCTGGCCAGCCAGGTAGTCCGAGAGCTCTGTGGCCCACTCGACGCGCTGGTCGGGTGTGTACCCGGGCCCCTCGTTGTTGTACTCGGCGTAGGTCGCGGTCTCCTCTTTCCCGGGGTCGTCCCAGTTGTGCCATCCTTCGGGGTGGACGTGGTCGCCCAGCGTCGAGTTCATGAACACCGTCCGGGCGTACGGGCGCCACGGCCGCCCGAGATAGTAGGAGTCGTCGGCTGCGCCGTCGGCCGTCACCTCGCAGTTGTTGAAGACGTAGCCGTAGTCCGCGCTCCGGGGCGTCGAGGCCGCGGTGACGTATCCGCCATCGTCCTTGCAGAACAGTTCGCAGTTCTCGAAGTAGGCCGTCGCCGCGCCGAAGATGAAGTCCACGTCGCCCTCGATGTAGCAGTCGCGGTAGTACTGCCTGACCGGCGCGATGGTGTAGAGCGTGTCCTGGTTCCCGAGGAACCGACAGTTCCGGAACAGAGAACGGTCGCCCGCGACGCGGGCGGCGACGGCCTGCGCGACCGGTTCCGCGTCGTTCTCGAAGGCCAGGTTCGCCGCGGTGAAATCGGGGGCCGAAGTGGCGAAACTGGCCGACCCGCCGGTCCCGAGGGCGTTCCCCTGGTCGTCGGTCTTCTCGGCATGGTCGTCGTAGGTCAACACCGTCTCGGTCGGCCCCGCTCCGACGAGCGTCAGGTTGATCTTGCTCCGCGGAACCTCGAGTTTCTCGTAGTAGCGGCCCGCTTCGACGTAGATCAGGGTCCCCGACGGGTCCCGTGCGGGCGCTTCCTCGATGGCTTCGTCGACCGTTTCCACGTCGCCGCTCCCGTCTTTGGCGACGACGATGTCCGGGTCGGCGTCGACATCGGCACACCGGTACTCCCCGACGAGGTCCGACAGTTTCGGCGTGGCCGTCCCCGCGTCGGTCGGCGTCGCCGTCGCCGTTTGCGTCGCGGTCGGCGTTGGCCCGGGCGTCGGTGACCCGCCGTCGGTGTCGGCGGGCGTGTCGGTCCCGTCGTCGGACCCGCCGCCGCTGCAACCGGCGACGCCGCTCGCGAGCGTCACGCCAGCGAGCGCCAGCATCCGTCGCCGTGAAAACCGCGCGTTCGACCGTCCGTCGTCGCCACCGGAACTGCTGTCCATGGGTGCCCTACTCGAATCAGCGAATAAAAATCCATCCTCCCGTGTCCGTCGCCCTGTCCGGATGATGTCACTCGCGCGGCTCGCGGGTCACGGCGGGCGCGAAAAGGCGGCGAAACACGGGACGACGAAACGTCGAAACAGCGCGACTCAGTGGTCTTCGTCGGCGTAGACCCAGGCCTCGTCGGCGCGGGTGTAATCGACGAGTTCGTCCTCGTCGAAGAACAGCTCGATCTCGCGTTCGTTCGCGCCGGGGTCTTCGTTGTCGGAGCCGTGGACGAGGTTGTTCTGCATGTCGAGCCCGAAGTCGCCGCGGATGGTGCCGGGCGCGGCCTCACGACCGTCGGTCTCGCCCATCATCTTCCGGACCTGCCGGGTCGCGTCGGCACCCTGCCAGACCATCGCCATGACCGGGCCGGACGTGATAAACTCGACCAGGTCGTCGAAGAAGGGCTTGTCCTCGTGCTCGCCGTAGTGCTCGTGAGCCAGTTCCTCGTCGATCTGCATGAACTTCGCGCCGACGAGCTTCAGCCCGCGCTCCTCGAGGCGCGAGACGATTTCGCCGATGAGTCCGCGCTGGACGGCGTCAGGCTTGGCCATGACGAACGTGCGTTCGTCGTGATGGCTCATGCCTCGGCCTCCGTCTCCTCTTCCTCGCTGTCAGCTTCCGCGTCGTCTTCGGTGTCAGCTTCCGCGTCGTCTTCGGTGTCAGCTTCCGCGTCGTCTTCAGTGTCAGCTTCCGCGTCGTCGGGGTCGGACGCACCGGCCTCGACGGCGTCGGGGTCGACCTCGTCGAGGTCGGCGTCGGGTTCGCCGGGTGCGTCGATGTCCTGCCCCTGGTCCTCGATGTCGGTCGGGCGCTTCTCGGCGGCCTCCGACTCCTCGTCGGTTTCGGCTTCCTCGGCTTCGGGCTCTTCGGCCTCGACTTCGCTGCCGGTCCAGTCGAGGTCACGCGCCTCGCGGCCGAGGTTGGCGTTTTTCTCGCACTTCGAGGAGCAGTAGTGGATGGTCGAGCCGCTGGTCCGGACGAACATCGTGCCGGTCCCGGGCTCGATGTCGGTGCCACAGTAGTCGCATTCGCGTGTTCGTGGCATTATTGGCCTCCGATCTGGTCGGCCTCGCGCGCGGTCTCGCGGAGCTGGAGGACGTCCCCCTCACGGACCGGCCCGAGGACGTTGCGCGTGATGATTCGGCCCTTGTTCTCGCCGTCGCGGATGCGGCACTTGACCTGCATGGCCTCGCCGTGCATCCCCGTGCGGCCCACGACTTCGATCACTTCGGCGGGCGTGGAACCGCCGTCTCCGTCGGATTCCTCAGCAGACATGCCGGGTCACCTACCGGAGTTCCTCGACCTTGCCGACGACGTCGTCGACGTCGTCGCTGGCCTCGCCCGCGTCGACGATGGCCGCGGCCGCGCTGCCGACCTGAAGGCCGGCGGCGTGGCCGATGTCGTCCTGGGCCCCGACGAAGATGAACGGCACGTCCTTCTCGTCGGCCAGCTCGGGGATGTGCATCACGATCTCCTCGGGCTGGACGTCCTCGGCGACGAAAACGAGCTCGGCGTTGCCGCGCTCGACGGCCTTGGTCGTCTCGTTGGTTCCTTTCTTCACTGTCCCTGTGTCTCGGGCGACCTCGAGCGCCGCGAGGGCGTCGTCCTCGAGGTCGGCTGGAACGTCGAAATCTACGTATACTGGCATGGGTGGATCACCTCCTGCGCGTGGGCTCGCGCTCCCCCGCCGGCCGGGTCCGCCCCGGCGTTGCGCCGTCGCGGCGACTATCCTGAAAGGCTAGGAGCATCATCAACCCCGCGCAGGCTGTACCCCGAACTGGCATAGCTGACCTAAAAGCCCTTTCGAAGACGCGAGCCCGTGGGACGCGCCGCCACACCACTTTTTACTGCGGGGGGTTTCCTCGCGCCCTACGGGCGCTGCGGGAACCCCCCGTTGCAAAAACGTGGGGAAAAACTGCCGGACGCTCACTGCGTTCACGGGTCGTGCCTCCCCGTTCACGTCGAGGCCTCCCGTCGGTCGGCCTCGCACCGCTCGCGTCCGGTGAACCGCGCGCCGCCGGCGCGCGGATGCTCTCCCTCGGCACTGCTACAGCCCCCAGGCCGATCGGAGCTTCCTTGACCGTCGATGGCCGACGAACGGGTATGACAGCCGGTCGCGTCGCCGCCGCCCTCCGCGCCGAGGCCCGCGAGACGAACGAGCGCCGACTGCTCGTTCTGACGGGGTCCCCCAGTGCGACCCGCCGGGCTGCCGTCGACTCCCTCGACGCCGCAGCGGTCGACCCCGCAGCAGTCACCTACGTCGGCGAGGGGAGCGACAAGTCAGTCGCCGAATCCGGCTGGGAACGCGTCCCCGCGAACCGGGCGAGCGACCTCCTCGGTCGGACCCGCGAGGCGGTCGTCCTCGACTGCCACACCGAGTGCCGGCCAAACGCTATCGGCCGCGCGGTCGGCGCCGTCGACGGCGGCGGCCTCCTCGTGGTCCTCGCGCCGCCGCTCGCCGACTGGCCCGAGCGCCGCGACGGCTTCGACGAGTCGCTCGCGGTCCCGCCGTTCACCGTCGCCGACGTGGCCGGCAACTTCCGACGCCGCCTCGTCTCCCTGCTCCGGGTCCACCCCGGGGTCGCCATCGTCGACGTCGACGCCGGTGAGGAACTGAAATCGGGGCTGACAGACCCTGCACCGCGCCGACCGTCCGCGCCGCCCGGTGTTCCCGCCGCCGACGAGCGGGCCTTCCCCGCGACGATTTACGAGCGCTGTCTCACCGACGACCAGGTCGACGCGGTCCACGCCCTCGAACGGTTGCGAGAGCGCGGTGAAGCGGTGGTCGTCGAGGCCGACCGCGGCCGGGGGAAATCCAGCGCCGCGGGGCTGGCGGCGGCCGCCCTCGCCGCCGAGGGCCGGGACGTGCTCGTCACCGCACCCGAGTATCGCAACGCCGCCGAGGTGTTCGCCTGCGCGACGGACGCACTCGCCGGGATGGACGCGCTCGCGGACGGGGCAAACGACGGCGACGAGACACCGCATCGACTCGATGCCATCGCCGGCGGCACGGTTCGTTTTGCGCGACCCGCGGAGGCGGCCGAACTGGTGGGCGCGGAGGCAGGGGCGGGGGCGGGAGCGAGCGTTCCCGACGCCGTCGTCGTCGACGAGGCGGCGGCGCTCCCGGTGCGGGTCCTCGAAGCCTTCCTCGACGCGCCGGCCGTCGCGTTCACGACCACGGTCCACGGCTACGAGGGCGCGGGACGGGGCTTCTCGGTGCGCTTTCGGGACAGACTCGCGGCGTCGGACCTGAACGTGACGGACGTGACGATGACCGACCCGATCCGCTACGCCGCCGGCGACCCCGTCGAGACGTGGGCCTTCCGGGCGCTCGGCCTCGACGCGAGTCCGGCCGTCGACTCCGTGGTCGAGTCCGCGACGCCCGACTCGGCCACCTATCGCGCGGTCGAACCCGCCGACCTGCTCGCCGACGAGCACCTGCTCCGGGAGGTGTTCGGCCTGCTCGTCGCCGCCCACTACCGGACCGAACCCGACGACCTCGCGCGCCTGCTCGACGCGCCGAACGTCACCGTTCGGGCGCTTACCTTCGAGGGCCACGTCGTTTCCGTCGCGCTACTGGCCCGCGAGGGGGCCCTCCCCGCGGACCTGCGATCCCACACCTACGAGGGCGGCCGGATCCGGGGGAACATGATACCGGACGTGCTGACCTGCCAGCTCCGCGACGAGGACGCCGGCGTCGCGGTCGGCTACCGCGTGTTGCGGATCGCGACCCACCACGCCGTCCGCTCGCGCGGGCTCGGAAGTCGCCTGCTCTCGTCGATCCGCACGGAGTTCGCCGGCGAGGTCGACTGGCTCGGCACCGGCTACGGCGCGACGCCCGGACTGCTCCGGTTCTGGCGGGCGAACGGTTTTGCAACTGTGCACCTCTCGACGACCCGGAACGAGGCCAGCGGGGAGTACTCCGCAGTCATGCTCGCGCCGACGAGCGACGACGGCGACGACCTGGCCGACCGGCACGCCGACTGGTTCGTCGAGCGGATCCCGGGCGTGCTCTCGGACCCGCTCGACGACATCGACGCCGACGTGGTCCGCGAGACGCTTCGGAGCGTCGACGCGACGCCGGACCTCGACCTGTCGCCGTGGGAGTGGCGCCTCCTCGTCGGGTTGTGCGGCGGCGCGAGCATCTTCGACACCGCGCCGCGGCCGCTCCGCCGGTTGACCGTCCGATATCTCGTCGACGCTGGCGGCGAGTCGGTCACGGACGCCGCCGACGATGAATCGGTTGCGGACGCCGCCGACGATGAATCGGTTGCGGACGTCGCCGACGGCGAATCGGTTGCGGACGTCGCCGACGGCGAATCGGTTGCGGACGTCGCCGACGGCGAATCGGTTGCGGACGCCGCCACGGACGACGCGGCCCCGCGCCCGCTCACTGATCGCGAGGAACGGTTGCTCGTGCGGAAGGCCCTGCAGGGCGAGTCCTGGGAGTCCGTCGCCGCGGCCCTGGACTACCCGTCGCGGGCGGAGGCGATGCGGGCCCTCGGTCGGACCGTCCCGCCGCTGGTGGGGCGATACGGGGACGCGAACGCGAGCGCGGAACTGGAGCGATTCGAGTGAGCGCGCTTCCCGCGGATCCAGCCGTCATCGCCGCCTTCGCCCTGCTCGTCGGTGGCGTCGTCGCCAGCGTCGTGCCGGTCGTTCCTGGGGGACTGCTCTCGCTCGCCGGCGTCGGCACCTACTGGTGGGCGACCGGCGAACCCGGCCCTGTCCTGCTCTCGGGGGTCGCGTTGCTGGCGCTACTGGCGCTGGTTGCCGACTGGTTTGCGGGGGCCGTCGCCGCGAAGACCGGTGGCGCCGCGACGCGGACGACCGTCGTCGCGACGACGCTCGGACTGGCCGGCCTCGTCGGTGCCGGCCCGGTCGGTTTCCTGCTCGTCACCGCCGGCGCGGTTTTCGCCCTCGAACTCGGCCGGGGCAACGGCGTTGCACACGCCGCCCGCGCCGCCGGCGTCACCCTGCTCGGGATGTTCGCCGCCGGTATCTTTCAGGTGCTTCTCACCGCCGGCGTCCTCGTCGTGATGGTCGGCGTCGCCGTCCTGTGAGCGGCGACTGACTGCCGGTGTCCGTGTCCTCGCGCATCGAAAACCCTCTCGGGGTGGCCGCCCAAGGGGTGGTATGGCCACGTGCGCGGAGGAAAGGTGCGAGGAAGCCGCAGTCGTGGAGTTACACGTCCCCTGGGACGACAACCGGGTGGTCTGTGCCGGCCACGCCCGCGTGCTCTGTCGACAGGACGGTGTCGTCGCAGACCCGCTCGAAGAAGCGGACGGAGAGTGGCCGTGACCGACGGAGTGGGCGAAAGGCGGCGGTGACGGTGAACAGCGCTCAGGCGCCCGGGGACGCCGTGCTCGTGCGTCGGTAGCTCCTGACGAGTGCGTATCCCAGGCCGAGCGCCGCGCCGACGACCAGCACGCCGGGGCCGACGCTCAGCGAGATCTCCGTGGGCGTGTTCGTGAACGCGAAGAGGTGCGTTATCGTCCCCGGCGTCCCGACGGTCAGCGAGTCGACGCCCAGCGCCGGCAGGACGAAGGGGCCGCCGACGGCCAGCGCCAGGAGCGTCCCGACGGCCGCGACGGCGGCCCCGGCGAGCGCGTCCCAGACGACCGTCGCGAGCGACACCGGGCGCGGCCGGTCGCCCGCCCTGCCGATGATCCGGACGCCGCTGGCGTGGTCCTCGAGTCTGACGTGTGCCGGGTAGCCCAGGACCACGAGCGTCATCCAGACGTCGGCGACGGCGCCGGCGGCGTTGGCCGCAAGCGGCACGACCAGCCACCCCCAGCCCGCGAGCAGCATTACCGGGACGCCAACGAACGTCATCACGACCAGCGGCGTCAGGAGGACGACGACGAACTGGTCCCGGGTGAACTCGTGGTCCGTCGTCGCGTACGCGTAGGGCAGGATGAAGTGAGCGATGCCGACGCCGTAGCGCGGTTCGCCGCCGTACCGCCGGATCGCGATCCCATGGAGCCACTCGTGGGGCACGACGAAGACGGCCGCGAGGGCCGCGAGGACGAGCAGGTCCGCCGCGCCGGTCCACCACTCGGTCCCCGTCGCGAACTGGAAGGCCGGCGCGTGTCCGATCGCCGCCTGAAACAGGGCGCTGAGAACTCCCCAGGCGACCACGAACCCGAGCGTGCCGATCGCCGTCATCTGGACCGCGAGTCCGCGCGTCAGTTCGAGATCGGCGAGTACCGTCTCGGCGGCAGGGCCCGCTTCCGCGGCTGTCCCGGTATCCTCGTCACGAGTCACCATGCCCCAACCTCCGCGGGGACGGTTGTAGTCCTACCGCCGGAACGCACGGAGGTGCCGGTCGCCGAGTCAGACCTCCGTCGCGAGCATCACTTCGTCGATATACTCGCCGTCGTACTTGTAGTGGTCCTCGCGGACGGCCTCGATCTCCCACCCGTGGGCTTTCAGGAACTCGATGGCCGCCTCGTTCGAGGCGGGGACGCTGTTGTAGATCTTCTCCAGTTCGTTGTCCTGGGCCCACTCCAGCCCGCGCTCTAAGAGTTCGCTCCCGATGCCGTGACCGCGGTACTGTTCGAGGACGCCGACGGTGAGTTTCGCCGTGTGGTCGAGTTTTGCCGTCTCCTCGGTCGTCAGGTTCACCCACCCGACCACGTCGCCCTCGATGGTGGCGACGAAGAAGACGCGCGAGTGGAGTTCGTTGTGCCGGAGCAGGACTTCCTCGTGGTCGACGACGTCCGCGACCGTCTCGGCGTCGACATAGGTGCCGTCCCCGATGGCCTGCCGGATCACGCCCACGAGGCCGGTCAGGTCCTCCTCGCGGGCGCGCCTGATCGTCACCTGGACGCCGTCGGACTCGAACTCCTCCTGGACGTCGTCCTCGTAGGCGATCCGGAGGCGGTCGTCGGCCTCCTCCAGCACCCCATCGCGCTTGAGAATGGCCACGTGATGGCCGAACGCCCGCGCGTCCATGTCGAGCGCGCGCCGTGCCTTCGAGGGTTTGACCGAACCGTGGCGCTCGACGTAGTCGTAGATATCCCGCCGGTCGTCGTGGTCGAACTCCAGTTCTGCCGTGAGATCCATGCGCCGTGATACCACCCGACGGTACTTAATCATTTGTCAGGCGGGTCTCGAGTTCGGTCGCACCCGGCGTGATTCGGACGGAGAACCGCCGGGCGGGCGAGTGACGGGTTTCGGAGGTGTCCGATCTAGTCACTTATAGGGAAGCTTTAATTATGTCGTGCGAGTGGGTCACATGCGATGTCTTCAGAAGATAACGGTCCGGACGACACTGAACAGACAGGGGGACAGGGCGACCAGCCACAGGGCGAATCGCTCCAGGGCGGGCAACCGCAAGGTGGTCAGCCACAGGGCGGGGCACCCCAGGGCGGGCAACCGCAAGGTGGTCAGCCACAGGGCGGGCAACCGCAGGGAGCGCCGCCCCAGGGCGGCCAGCCCGCCGGTGGGTATCAGCAGGGACGGGCCCCCCGTGGCGAGAGCGTCGGTGACATCTTCTCGAAACCGTCGACACTCGAGCAGATCAAGGTAACTGTGGCCGTCTTCGCTCTCGCCGGCGTCGCAGTCGGATTCGCCGGGTTCATCACGGCGAGTCAGCTTTCGTCGGGGAGCGGGCAGTTCTCCACGGACTACGGTCCGTATGCGGTGGCCGCGATACTGGCAGTCGGGCCATTGCTGGCCGTCCCGCTCGGACTCCGCGTCATCGACGCGCTGGCAACCACCGTGCCGGACCAGCAGGCCTTCGCGACGGCGGCCGTCGGAGCACTGGCTGGAAACATCGTCATGCAACTGATCGCGTACGTTTTCACTCTGATCGGGTCCGACGTGCTCGATGATGCCATCGAGTTCGGCGACATGTTCATCATCGCCATCGTGGGCGGTATCGGCGCGGCTATCGCCGCGGCCGGTGTCGGTTACGTGCTCTTGAACCTCGGTGGCGGCGGTCAGCGAGCGTAGACCGTTACGGCTCGGTCACTCACCCGCCGACCGCTCGGGCACGCTCGTCAGAATACGTGCCACGTCGGCGACGTTGTGCGTGTCGATGAGCGCCTCGGCGGCCTCACGGACGGAAAAGTCCGCCTCGAAGTCGACGCCGTAACACGCCGCATACAGTTCGAGATAGGTGTTCATCGCCCGTTCGAGGTCGCGAAACTCCGCCTCGCCGAAGCGGTCCCACTCGCCCGAGCGGGCGTCGACGTAGACCGCGACCGCCTCGCCAAAGCCCTCCCGGAGGTACGCCATCGCGGCGTCCTCGTCGGGCGGGTCGGCGGGCGGGTCGAATGACTCCCGGTCGGCGCGGGCCGCCGCTGCGAGGTCGTCGATGCGGTCGCGATACGGTGAGGGCATCCGTTGGAGGAGTCGGTGGTTATCCTTCCTTGTACTCGACGCCCTTGCCGCCGCGGGGGTGGGTCCAGTCGGTGTCGGCGACGACCGCACAGGTCCCACACTCAACGCAGGGCTGGGTGTCGAGACTGACGACGTGTTCCTCGGTGCCGTTGGACTCGACGTGCTCGTCGCGGTAACATCCCCCGCCGAAGTCCTTCGCGGAGACGGGACAGGCCGTCACGGCCGTCCCGCTCGCGGCGAAGGAGTTGTCGCGCAGTTCGATGTGGGGGTTACCCTCGTCGATGTCGTAGGTCAGGTCGCCGATGCGGTCGTCGAGTTCCGGCGGCTCGATGGTGTTCTCGTCGTCGACGGGTTCGCCGAGCTGTTCGGCGATGACCGTCGGGACGGTTACGTAGCCCATCCTCGTGTCCGGTAACATTCCGAGCAGGAACGGCGAGTTGTACAGTCGCTCGGCCCTGTCGCCGAGGAGTTTGATACCGGTCCGACCGATCGCGGAGTCGGCCACGGCGTTCGTAAGCGAGGCGACGGGACCGACCTCGCCGAGCTTGCCTAGCGTCTTGTAGCGCGTGGGGCGGAGCTTGTCCATCACGCCCTCGCTCTCGAGTTTGTGTTCGTAGCGCTCGCCGGCCTCGCCGGGGCTTTCGCGGGACTTGGCGTCGACGAAGGCCTCGGCCGCCAGGGCGCCGGCGGTGACGGCGTGGTTCATCCCCTTGATGATCGGCCCCTGAGCCTGCATCTGGCCGGCGGCGTCGCCGACGAGGAGCAGGCGGTCGCGGTGGGGCGAGGGGTGGGCCACCTTCTTCGAGTCCGGGACGAGCTTCGCGGAGTACTCGAGTTCGTCGTACTCGTCGCCGAGCCACTGGGCGAGCAGGGGATGGGTCAGCAGGTTGTCGAGCAGGTCCTGCGGTTCGTAGCGGTTCTCGGCGATGGAGTCGAGGTGGAAGACGGTCCCGATCGAAAGCGAATCCTCGTTCGTGTAGAGGAAGCCGCCGCCGCGGGCGCCCTCGAACAGGTCGCCCGAGAACAGGTGGGCGACGCCCTCGCCCTCGTCGACGTCGAAGCGCTCCTCGATGGCGCCGTCGGGCATGTCGACGACCGCCTTGACGCCCTGGAACCACTCGTCGGGTTCCTCCCAGTCCTGCAGGCCGGCGTCCCGCGCGAGTTCGGAGTTGACGCCGTCCGCACCGATGATCACGTCGGCCTTGATCGGGTCGACTTCGTCGCAGGTGACGCCGACGATTTCCCCGCCCTCGCGGAGGAGGCCGTTGACCCGGACCTCGGTGAGGAGGCCGCCGCCGGTCTCGCGGGTCATCTCGTGGACCCGCTGGGCGAGCCAGGAGTCCATCTTCCGCCGGAGGACCGAGTCGGCCCACTCCGTGTCGTGGTGGTGGACGCCGCCGAGGTCGAACGTCTTGACCTTGTCGCCGGCGACGTTGTGGATGTAGTGGTCAGTGACCGGCCGGTCGGTCGCCTCCTCGCGGAAGTCGGGGAACAGGTCGTCGATGGTGTACGGCGAGGACTCCTCGGCGTAGATCAGCCCACCCGAAACGTTCTTCGAGCCGGCGTCGACGCCCCGCTCCAGGACCAGCGTTTCGATGCCGTTGCGTGCCAGCGTGGCGGCCGCGGCGGCGCCACCGGGTCCGGCGCCGACCACGACCGCTTCGTAGTGTTCGTGTTCGTCAGTCATCGTCGTCTCCCGTCGGTGTAGTCGTCGGTGTCGTCCGCCGCGTGCTCGTCAGCACAGTCACGCGCTCGTTCGTCGACGCGAAACATCAGTCGTCGCTCGCCTCCGCCACCGCCGTCGCGAGGTCGCCGTCCTCGACGGCCCGGATCAGCCGGGGCAACACCTCGAAGAGGTCGCCCTGGATGTAGTAATCCGAGAAGCCGCGGATGTCGGCGTCGGGGTCGGTGTTGATCGCGATGATGGTGTCGGCCTCGTCCATCCCGACCTTGTGCTGGATCGCCCCGGAGATGCCCGCGGCGATGTAGACGTCGGGTTCGACGACCTGTCCGGACTCGCCGATCTGGCGGTCCTCGCCGATGTACTGCTCGACGTGGCCCTCGAAGCTGTACGACGAGGTGATCACGCCCCGCGAGAGGCCGAAGGCGGCGTCGTCGAACGCCTCGACCAGGTCGAGGCCGAGTTCGATCCCCTCGGTCGGGGACGTACCGATCCCCCGCCCCATCGCGACGACGACGTCGTGGCCGGTGAGATCGACCCCGCTGTCGAGGGCGTCGTAGTCGGTCACCTCGACGGCCAGCCACTTTTCGGGCAGGTCCATCTCGTGTTCGATCACCTCGGCCTCCCGTTCCTCGTCGGCCTCGGGAATCTCGAAACTGCCCGGGATCACCGACGCGCCCTGCGGGTGGAAATCGCGGAAGGGCTTGTCGATACAGAGGATAGTCGAGTATTCGAACCCCGAGAAGTCCGGCCGCTTCATGTGCAGGATGCGCTCGAACTCCTTGCTGTCGCCCGGAACCCCAGTCTTCGCGGGGTTCGAGATCATCGCGTTCTCGATGTAGAGGCCGGAACAGTCCGAAGCGAGCCCGGAGTCGAGTTCCCCCTGGACCAGCGCCGAGAGGTCCCGCCCGTTGTTCGTCGCCGGGAAGACGGTGTATCGGGGCTCGTCGTACTCCTTCCAGTCGACGTCTTCCATGCCCTCCGCGGCCAACTGCCCGCCCGCGCGGGCCATGTCGACGAAGGCCTCGGTGTAGGCCTTGTGAGTGAACCGCTCCAACCTGGGGTCCTCGTGATAGAGGATCTGGTCGGCGCCGTAGGCGGCCACTTCGTCGGTCAGATCGGCCACGTCGTCGCCGATGAGGACGGCGACGACCTTCTCCGATTCGTCGTACTCCTCGTTGTACTCGTCCATCAACTCGCGGGCCTTGCCGAGCATCTCCCGCGAGACGTCGATGAGTTCGCCGTGCTGGGTCTCACAGTAGACCCACATGTCCCGATACTCGCCGCCGTCGAGGCCCTCGACCCACTGCTTGTCCGCAGTGGGGTGGTCGAGGTCCGGATGTTTCTCCTCGGGTGGGACGTACTCGAGTTCTTCGCCGCCCTCGTCGTCGCCGCCGGTGATCGCCTCGATCTGGCTCTCGATGCGGTCCTTGGCGGTCTTGCGGTCCTTGCCCGCCTTTTCGCGGTCGAGGAGGTCCTCCAGCACGTCGACGTCCTCGATGTCCCGGACCAGGTTCGCGAGATCCGCGACGGTCAGCTCCGCGAGCTCTATCTCGTCGGGGTCGACCTCCTCGTCGTCGGCCTCGAGTTTCTCGATGCGGTCCTCGATGAGCGTCTTCACCGGGACGCGGTCCTCGCCATCTTCCTCGAGGGCGAGCATCTCACGTAACTCGTCGGCGTCCTCGATGTCTTTGATCTTCGGTCCGAGGTCCGCTATCTCGTGTTCGGTGGGGTCTATTTCGACCATTGTCAGTCACCCGCCGCGTACGGCGTCAGTTCCTCGACGACCTGCTCCATGTCCGAGTCGTCGTCGGGGTCGATATCGGTTGCCTCGCGCTCCGAGGGCGCCTTCGGGATCGGGTCGACGCCCGCGACGATAGTCGGCGACCCGTCGAGGCCGATGTAGTCGGGGTCGAGGTTCAGATCCTCGTGGTTCCACATCGTAAAGCGGTCCCAGTCCATCGGATCCTTGTCGGTGTCGTCGTCGAGGTACTCGCCGAACTCGTCGGCGCGGTCCTCGGTCGCGTCGCGCAGGTCCTTGTGTTTCAGCCGATGTTCGGCCCTGTGGTAGGTGGGTTCGAACTCGGCGTCGGTGACGATGAACGCCGGCATCGGCGCCTCGACCGTCTCGATCTCCTCGACGTCGCCCTCGACGAGGCGCTTGGCGCGGACGGTTTCCTCGTCCTCGTCGACGTCCAGCGAGATGACGTGGGTGATAAGCGGCATGTCGAGACACCAGTCGGTCTGCGGGCCGGTGTGGCCCGTCTCCCCGTCCGCGGTCTTGAAGCCCGCGAACACCAGGTCCGGGGACTCCTCGAGGTTGTGGATGCCGGTCGCGGCGGTCATCGCCGTCGCCCACGTGTCCGCGGCGCCCATCTCGCGGTCCGAGAGGAGATACAGGTCGTCCGCGTAGACGTCGGCCATTCCCTCCTGGAGAACCTCCATGTAGCCGGGCGGACCCATGCTCATCAGCGATACCTGTCCCTCGTTGCGGACTTTCGTCTGGAGCGCCGCCCGCAGGGCGTACTTGTCGTTGGGATTCATCACCGTCGGTGTCTTCCCGCGCTCCAGGTGGCCATCCTCGTCGAAGGAAACCTGGCCTTCCCTGAAGTCGGGAACACCTTTCGTTAACACGACACTGCGCATAGTTGGCACACTCCTAGATGGAAATCCGGACGGCGAGTGCGTAAGCTTTTCGTCCGGGGAATCTCCGATCGCGTGACGCGTCTCACGAGTGGGCCGGTAATGTCAGGGATCGGTGGCGAGAGAACTGTTTCGCGACACGGATAGCGACCGTTTCGATCCGAAAACAGGACCGCGAAAACGAACGGAAACGTGACCGCGAAAACGAACGGGAGAAGCCACTCCGGGGTTCGAACGACCGTCAGCAGTCGTTCCCGGTCGGCGAACGTCAGATGCGGCCGGCGCGGCCGGGGTCGACGTCGATGGCGTCGACCGGGCAGACGTCGACACAGAGCATGCAGTCGATGCACTGGTCCTCGTGGGCCGGGTCGGCCTTGATCTCGCTCTCCGGATGGCCGGGCGTGTCGACCCACTCGAAGACGTCGACCGGACAGTCCTCGAGGCAGGCCCCGTCGGCGAGACAGATGTCGAAGTCGACGGCGACGTGGGTCCCGTGGATGCCCAGCGTCTCGGGTTCCTCGACCGGGCCCCAGACCTTGTGTCCGTCGTGCTCTTCGGCGATCTCGCGGTTTTCCTCGAACTCCGGATCGATGGCCATTGGTGCCTGCACGCACGACCCCTGGCCACCTAAAGGTTGTCCCGAAGAAACCACCGGACAGCAGGGCGAAACCGGGATACCGTTCCGAGCGCCCGCCGACGGGACGCCGAAGAGTTCCGGTGTGAACGCTCGCCGACGGGACGCCGAAGAGTTCCGGTGTGAACGCTCGCCGACGGGACGCCCCGAAGTCAGGTATCACCGGACGCGACGATAGTGTTTTCGACCAGCGTGACGATGGCGCGCCGGAGTCGCTCGGTGACGGCCTGGTCGGAGATACCGAGCCGCTCGCCCAGTTCGACGGTCGTACAGCCCCGGGGGATGTCGTAGTAGCCCTGTTCGACCGCCAGAACGATCGCCTCACGCTGGCGCTCGGTCAGGCCGAACCACGGCCCCACGTCGGGCTTGCTCGGATTGTACACCCGAAGGACTTCGAACCCGACGTCGTTGACGCGACACCGCTCTTGAAACGTCGACAGCGCGTCGTGCGAGGGGAATCGCAATTCGAAACGCCAGGACTCGTCCGTTCCGGTGGCGTTGAGAATGTACGCGTCGACCGACCGCGCCGCACGGAAGACGGCGTCGTTCTCGACCGACCAGTCGAACGTGTACAGGCCCCTGTCCTCGTAGGTATCGATCTTCGCGAGTTCGTCGACCGTCCCGTTTTCGGTGACGGCCCGCTCGAACGTCTCGAAGTCCGCGTCGTACACCCAGAAAAACGGCACCGCTCGCTCCGAGGTCGGTACGACTGACTCCAGTTCGACCGTCTCCGACTCGGAGAGATCCATGATGCGTCCCAACTCGAATTCCGTCGCAGGAATGGAGATCTCGGCGATAACGCTCATACAACCAACGCCTTCCCGTACACGACCCCTCGTGAAAGCCGATAAGCATGACACATCATGTCCTGTGGACTCGGTACACTAGCAGACGATCATTGCCTTTAAACTGAAAAACCCACTCCTCAATATATCAGTATCGAGAATACGATTCGACGGTCGCAGTTCGGTCGGGGTGTGTGCAGTGACACACCGACAGTGCGGCGGACTATCGACAGCGCGGCGGACTATCGACAGCGCGGTGCGCTCGTCCCGTCGCTACGGATGCGTGAAGTAGGCGACGACAGTTTCGTCGCGATCCCCGGCGTCGACGGCGTCGATCCGCGCGAAGCCGACGCGCTCGAACTGGACGAGGTCGTCGGGGTCGTAGTCGGTCACGCCGGGTTCGACGTAGCCGGTGACATCCCCGTCCATCGTCCGCAGGCGCGCGGCGTGTGACCCCTCGGCGGGCACCCAGTGGACGACCTGAACCGAGCCCTCGCGGACGACGTCGATGTCGTCATCGGTGGCGACCAGCCGGTCGTCCTCGTGGCGGACACAGCCGTAGCCCTTGAGCCAGACGCGCTCGCCGGCCGGCGGGAGGTCCGCGGATTCGAGCAGGACGCCCGACTCGACGGGAATCGTCCGGCGACCACGGTCCTCGTGGTTCGGGTGGACGGGCGGATGGCCGGCGTCGGGCCCACCCTCGACGGGCAGTTCGACGGCGCCCGGCGCGTCGGGCCCCTCGTCGCGCACGAGGAAGGCGCGGTCCGTCTCCTCGTCTATCAGGTCGCGGTTGTTCGCGTAGATGGCCGACATCGCCAGGTCGACGTTCGAGGAGGAGGTGCCCAGTTCGACCATCGCGTCGACGATGGCCTCGCCGCGGATGCCACGCCGCCGGAGGCTCGCGATAGTCGGCGCCCGCGGGTCGTCCCAGCCGGTCAACTCGCCCGCGTCGACGAGTTCCTTGATCGTCGACGTGCTCATCGCCACGTCGTAGGCGTCGATCTGGACGTGTCCCCAGTGGACGACGTCGGGGTATTCCCACCCGAAGTAGTCGTAGACGAAGCCCTGGCGCTTGGCCGAGTCCTGCAGATCGATCCCCCTGATGATGTGAGTGATCCCGAACAGGTGGTCGTCGATCCCCGACTGGAAATCGAGCATCGGCCAGCAGCGGTACTCGCTGGCTTCCTCACGGGGGTGTGGCCGGTCGACCATCCGGAAGGCGACGAAATCGCGCAACGCGGGGTTCTTGTGCTCAATGTCGGTCTTGACGCGCAGGACCATCTCGCCGCTGTCGTACTCGCCGGCGACCATCGCCGCGAACTCCTCGCGGACCGTTTCGGCGTCCTTGTCACGATGCGGGCAGGCCTCGGCCGAGTTTTTCAGCTCAGAGAACTCCCCGCCGGGACACGAGCAGGTGTAGGCGCCGCCGAGGTCGATCAGTTCCCGCGCGTGGTCGTAGTATGTCTCCACGCGGTCGCTGGCTCTGACGACCTCGTCGGGCTCGAACCCGAGGTAGTCGATGGCGTCGATTATTTCGCCGTAGGCGCCCAGGTCGGGCCGTTTGGTCTCGGGGTCGGTGTCGTCGAACCGGCAGAGCATCCAGCCGTCGTAGATCCCCTTGTACGTCCCGATGACCGCCGGCATCCGCGCGCTTCCGAGGTGCCACGGCCCGTTGGGGTTCGGGGCTAGCCGCATCCGCACCTCGTCGTACTCGTCGGCGTTGGGGAGATCCGGGAGGGCCTGTTCGTCTTCCTCGTCCTCGCTCTCTAACTCCGCGACTTTCTCGGGGGCGAGTTCCGCGAGACGGTCGCGCTTCCCGGCGGCGTCCATCCCGTTGACCCGCTCGACGATCGGACCGATCACGCCCGGAATCTCGTTGCCGTACTCGCGGAAGTCGGGGTTTTCGCCCATTAGCGGCCCCATTATCGCGCCGACCTGTGCGTCGCTCTCGTGTTTCAGGGCGTTGAACAGGGCGTTGACCTCGGCGGCCTCCTCGACCCGCTCGCGTACGTCGTCGTCCATTGACGAGACGTTCGATACCGGGGCCCAAAACGCCGTTGGGTTCGACCGCAGGGATCAGTACTCGCGTTCGATGAGGTAGTCGGCGATATCTTCCAGGCGGGCGCGGGGCTCGTTGTCGGGGAGCACCTCGAGGTTCTCTTTCCCGCTGGCGATGAGGTTGCGGGCGGTCTCGCGGGCGTACTCGATGCTGCCCGACTCGCGCAGTCGCTCGACGGCGGCGTCGATCTCGGCCTCGTCGACGGCCTCGACGGAGTCGGTCTCGACCAGGTCGTCGACGTCGACGCCCTGCTCGCGGGCGTGTAGCGTGACGAGCGTCTGTTTCCCCTCGACGAGGTCGCTCCCGCGTTGCTTGCCGAGTTGCTCGCTGGGCGTCGTCAGGTCCAGCAGGTCGTCCTGGATCTGGAACGCGCGGCCCACGTCGAGGCCGTAGCCGTACAGTGAATCGACGGCGTCGTCGGCGCCGACGAGGATCGCCGGGATCGACGCCGAGGCGGCGTACAGCACCGCGGTCTTGAGTTCGACCATCTCGAGGTACTCGTCGGTCGCGACGGCGCCGCGGGACTCGAAGTCGATGTCCAGCGACTGCCCCTCACAGATCTTCGTGCAGGTGGTGGCCAGTTCCGACAGCGAGCGCACCGACCGCTCGGACTCGGCCCCGGTCTCGAGCATCACCTCGAACGCCTTCGAGTAGAGCGTGTCGCCGGCGAGGATAGCCGTCGAGAGGCCGTACTCCTGATGGACGGCCGGGACTCCGCGCCTGAGGTCGTCGTCGTCCATGATGTCGTCGTGGATGAGCGTGAACGACTGGATGGTCTCGACGCTCACCGCGGCTCTCATCACGTCGATGTCGTCGCCGTCGGTCGGGAACGACCGGTAGTCGATCGACGCGGGGTCGTCCTCGATGTCGGCGAGCGCCTCCGCGACCAGCAGGAGGACCGTCGGCCGCAGGCGCTTGCCGCCGGCGTCCAGCAGATAGCGGGTGGCCTCGTAGAGCCGTTCCGGTCGGACGATGGGCAACTCCTGCGGGATGGCGTCGTTGATCTGCTCGCGCCGTGCGTCGATGGCACGCTCGACTACCGCCTGGGTCGAATGTGTCATGCTACTCGACCAGCTGGATCAGATTGCCGTTGCGGGTGATGTGCAGGTCGTCACCGACGGTGTAGCCCATTCCCTCGGCGAGGTCGACGTAATCGGCGAACCCGCTCATGTCCTGGTGGGCAGGGACGACGTTGTCGGGCTGGAGCGCGTCGAGCATCTCGTAGTGGCCCTCCTTGCAGAGGTGGCCCGAGACGTGAATGTCGTCGTAGATGCGCGCGCCCTGCATCCCGAGCAGGCGCTCGCTCTGGTAGCGCTGGCCCTCGTTTGTCGGTTCGGGGATGACCCGCGCCGAGAAGATGACCTTGTCGCCGTCTTCCAGTTCGTACGGCGTCTCGCCGCGGCCCATCCGGGTAAGCATTGCGCGCGGTTCGCCCTGGTGGCCCGTGACGATGGGCAGGAAGTTCTCCTTGCCCTCGTTCATGATCCGCTTGAACGTCCGGTCGACGGACTTGCGGTGGCCGTACATCCCCAGATCGTCGGGGAAGTCGACGAAGTCCAGGCGCTCGGCGGTGCCCGAATACTTCTCCATCGAGCGACCCAGAAGTACCGGCTGCCGGCCGATGTCGTCCGCGAACTCGACGAGCGAGCTCACGCGGGCAATGTGGGAACTGAAGGTGGTCGCGACGATACCGCCGTCGTAGTCCTCCAGGCTGTACATGACGTCCTTGAGGTGACGGCGTGCGACGGACTCGCTGGGCGTACGGCCCTTCTTGTTGGCGTTGGTACAGTCCTCGATGTAACAGAGGACACCCTCGCGCCCGATCTCGCGGAACCGCTCCATGTCGATGGGGTCGCCGATGACCGGGTCGTGGTCCATGCGCTTGTCCAGCCCGTAGACGACGGCGCCCTCGGGCGTGTGCAGGACCGGGTTGATCGCGTCGATGATGGAGTGGGTGACGTTGACGAACTCGAGTTCGTTCTCGTCGCCGATGGACATCGTCTCCCCGGGATCCATCTTCACGAGGTCGTTCTGGACGCCGAACTTCTCCTCGCTCTGGATCTGCTGTTTGACCAGCTCGATGGTAAACGGCGTCGCGACGACGGGCGCGTCGTAGCGGTGGGCGAGCTTGGAGATGGCGCCGATGTGGTCGAGGTGGCCGTGTGTCGGCACGATGGCTTTCACGTCACCTTCGAGTTCGGACATCACCCGGTCGTCCGGGATGGCGCCCATGTCGATCAGGTCGAGACTGTGCATCCGTTCGGTTTCGACGTTGTCGTGGATCAGGACCTTCGAGAGGTTCAGACCCATGTCGAAGACGACGACGTCGTCACCGGCGCGAACGGCTGTCATCTGGCGGCCGACTTCCTCGTAGCCGCCGATAGTTGCGAGTTCTATTTCCATGGTTTGCACTCCGAGTGGGGCGCGCCCACGCGCGGAGCGGCGACCGGCCTGCAGTGAACGCTCGGGCGTCCCGACGCTCCGGTCGGACCGGACGCCGGCGAGGAGGCCGACCGGGAATCCCGTAGCCCCCGCGCCCCCGGCGCCGAACGGAGTCGCGAGTCCGCATCGAGGTCCGATAGTTGCCGGCCGCCTCGTCCGCACCTGGGCGGCCGTGTGCTCGGTTGTGCCCACCTACGAGCCCGGGTTTTAAAAAGCGTGTGGCTCGCACATGCCAGCGTCGGTCAGGAAAACGGGGTCCGCGGATCGCTACGCCCGTCACACCTCGTCACAGTCACTCCGCCCGCTCACTCCTCGTCGCGGTCGCGTTCGTGCCCCTCGCCTGTCGTCCACGCCGCGTCCTCGCCGGTCGACTCCGCGTCGGCCGGGTCCGCGTCCGCGCCTTCGCCCGCTTCCGCGGGTTCGTCGACGCTCTCGCCGGCCAGCGGGTCGTCGTTCCCGGCCTCGTCACCGAACAGGTCGTCAGCCGACCGCGCGGACTCGGAACCCGATCCGACCAGCGGATCCCCACCCTCGGCCCCGTCGTCCGCGAACGGGTCCGCGCTTCCGTCGTCGGTCGCTTCGTCGACAGGCGCGTCATCGGCCGTTCTCTCGCCCGTCTCCGCGTCCGCAACGTCACCTTCGGTCCGTTCGGCGTCGGTCCGTTCAGTCGGCCCCTCTTTCGCACCGCCGAACCCGAGTTCCTCGGCGATCTCGCTCTCGCTCGCGACGTCCTCCGGGGACTCTTCCGGTCCGGTTTCGCCGGGTTCGGCCGCCCCCTCGTCCGAGCTAGCCGAAGCGTCGGCCGCCTCGGACGGGGAATCACGGTCCGGTCCGTCCGAGGGGCCGCTATCTCTCCCGGCCGGGGCGCTGTCCTCCGATCCGGACGGGGCACTGCTTTCCCGCTCCGCCGGTGTCCCGGGGGCGGTGCCAGCATCCCCGTCTCGTGGGGTCGGTGACTCACCGGTCGGCCGTTCCGGGGCGCGGTCAGCCCCGGAGTCACCCCGATCCGGCGTGTCCGCCGTCGGTCCCCGCGGACCGGCCGGTTCCGTCCCCGTCGACGCCCGCTGTGGCGGCTCCCCGCTGTCCGCTTCCCGCTGGCCCGCTGACGGACTCCCCGGGTCCGCCGGCGGCCGTTCCGGTCCCCTCGGCGGACTCCCCGGCTCCGTTACCGGTCCGCGGGGTTCGCGCGCCCGAGGCTCCGGTTCCGGTGGGTTCTCGCCCTGTGTCGCCCGTTCGTCCGGCTGTCGAGACGTCGCCGCGCCCACTCCCGTCCCCTCCTCGTCCTGCCCGGACTCGGAGGGGTGCCCGTTTCCCTCGGACACCTCGGGTTCGCCGGCCCGCGCCCCGTCGGCGACGAGTTTGTAGGCGAGGCCCACCTGTCCGGACCCGAATACGAGGACGCCGAGGAACGCGACGAACCCGCCCAGCGCCGCGAGGGCCTTCTCCTGGGTGTCGGCGAACCCGCCGTCGTACATCGTCTCGACGAGCCCGCCGCCCGCCGCGACCAGCGCGCCGCTAAACGCGAGCAACACCAGCCAGTAGCCAAAGAGATAGAAGCCGTATCGGAACCCCTCTTTCCGGGAGACTGCTGTCATATCGCGTTCATCACGGGAGATAGTGAAATAGGTTACGACGAACGGAGCCAGGTGTCGATTTCGAGGGCGCTACTCCCCGGACCCGCCGATCGCCGTCCCTGGCGACTCGCCGGCGAGAAATGCCGGGAGGCCGTCCGGGCCGAACACGTGTGCAGTCACGGGCAGGTCGAGCAACGCCCGGACCTTCGCAGCCATCCCGCCGGTGACGTCCGTCGACTCGCTCGCGCCGACCGCGTCGGCCACGTCTGCGAACGCCTCGATCCGCGCTATCACCTCGCCGTCGGCGTCGAACACGCCGGGCACTGTCGAGCAGAGGCCCACCCGGTCGACCGGGAGTCCGCGGGTGAGCGCGGCCACGAGGTCGTCGCCGCTCGCGACGGTCACGCCCCGCCCCTCGTGTGCGACCACGTCACCGTGAAGGACGGGCGTGAATCCCTCCGCGAGCATCGCCGCGACGCTCCCGGTCGACACGGTCAGGTCCCCGTCAGCGTCGCGATGGGCGAGCGATAGCGGGCGGACCGGGAGCGCGTCGACGCCGTGTGTCGCCAGCCGCTCGACGACCGCCGCGTTGAGCCGTCCCATCACGTCGTGGATGGCGACCGCGTCGTCGGCGTCGCGCGTGCCCGCGGTCGAACTCACGCCCCGGTCGGCGGCCGCGGGGTGGCCGAAGCTCCCCCCGCCGTGGACGACGACCACGTCGCCGTCGAACTCGCCGAGGGCGGCCGCCGCCGCGTCGAGCGCGTCTCGGTCTATCGTCTCCCGCTGGTCCTTGTCGGTGACGACGCTCCCGCCGAGTTTGACGACGATCATTCCACGCGGACCCCGTCGGTGTCGAGTTCGGCCCGGAACGCTTTCTCACAGCCAGGTAGGTACTGCAGCGCCGTTCTGGTCTCCTCGCTTTCGTCGAGGGCGACGATACAGCCGCCGCCACCGGCGCCGGTGAGTTTCGCGCCGAGCGCGCCGGCGTCGCGGGCCGCCCAGACCATCGCGTCCAGCGACCGCGAGGAGACGCCCAGCGCCGAGAGCAAGCCGTGATTGAAGTTCATCAGCCGCCCGAGTTCCGCCAGGTCGCCGGCCAGGAGCGCCTCTTCGCCGCGGCGGGCGAGGTCGCCGACCACCTCGACGGTGTCGGCGGCGAAGTCGTACTCCTCTTTGAGTGCGCGCACCTGTCCGACTAGGGCACCGGTGTCGCCGGCGCCGCCGTCGAAACCGACGACCAGCGGGAGTTCGGGCGCGTCGAGCGAACGGCGACTGTCGTCCTCGACGCGGACGGCGCCGCCGGTCGCCGAACAGAACGTGTCCGTCCGCGAGGCGTTCCCGTCCTGGACCTCGTACTCGACGCGATAGGCCCGCTCGGCGACCTCCGCGGGCGTGAGTTCGACCCCGAGTTCGCGCGTCGCCGCGTAGATGGCCGCGACGGTGACGGCGGCCGACGAACTCAGGCCGGCACCGAGCGGAATTTCGCTTTCGATGGTCACGTCGAAGCCCGCGTCGGGGGCGTCGGCGGCGTCGCGCGCCTGTGCGACGGCGGCGTCGACGTAGCCGGTCGCCGCTTCGATGAGCGACTCGGAGACGTCGACGTCCATGTCGTCGCTCGCCGCGCGGCCGTACTCCACGGTGAACCCGTCCAGCGTCAGGTCTTCCGAGTCGACGCGCAGGTGGTCGTCGTCGCGTGCCTCCACGGTCACGGTCGCCCGGCGGTCGATGGCGGCGGCCACCGCCGGTTCGCCGTAGACGACCGCGTGTTCCCCGAAGAGATACAGTTTGCCCGGGGCGCTCGCGGTTACCATGGAACCCCGTCGTACCCGCTGGGAGTTATGGGTTTCCGAACGGAGCGGCCCGCAGTGACGGCCGTAGACCGACCGAGGCCCTGCAGTGACGGCTGCAGACCGACCGAGGCCCCGCAGTGACGGCTGCAGACCGACCGAGGGGGCGCCATGCCGTCGCGCCGACCCGAACCCACAGTCACAACTCGAAGTCGGTGTCGTAGCGGACGTAGTTGCCGAGCCAGCCGCCGACCGCGCTGAGGCCGACGACGAACACGAAGACGAACAGCGCGAGGAGGGCGAACAGCGCCCCGAAAAGCGTCGGTACCGCCACCTCGCCGGCCCCGATCAGGACCGTCGTCACGAACGAGAACACGAGCGCGAAGACGACGGCCGCGGGGATCACCGCGATCAGCCCGGACACGAAACCCACGCGGAGCCCTTCGTTTCGGTCGCCGCCCTGCAGGTAGCCCGCGACGCCCCCGCCGACGAGCGGTGCGAACGGGACCGCACCGCTCAGGACGACCGAGACGACGGCGCCGAGGGCCGCGTTCAAAAGCGTATCTCCGTCTCCCATGGCTGGGCGTTCTCGCCGCTCCGGCATACCTGTTGTCCCGGTTGGAGTCCGGATCCACGTGGGAACGTCGGACCGATCCGGATTCGCTCGGGAACGCCGCGCGGGTCGGGATCACAGCGAGATGGAGACCGAGTGCCACCCGGTCGAGCCGCCGGGGTGGGGCCGGGTTCGCTCGCTGGTCTGTCGGTCCCCCTCGCCGTCGGTGGCGCGGACGACCACGTCGAGCGGACCTCTGTCGGGCCGGTCGAGTACGTGTCGCCACCGCCGCCAGGCGTGCTCCGACGGCGGGTCTTCGAGGGTCGCGTCGGTCCACGTCTCGCCGTCGTCGACGCTCACCTCGACGCGGTCGACATCGCGGCGCCCCGCGTAGGCGACGCCGCCGACGGCGATCCGGTCGCCGCGGCGCTGTATCGCCCGGACGTACGAGAGCGTGTTCACCACCGCCTCCTCGTCCCAGCCGCGTTGCTCCCAGTAGGCCCTGTGGTCGGACGATTTCACGCGGATCCCCTGGACCCACTTGGTCGATTTCATCCCGTAGCGACCGGGCACGAGCAGGCGCGCGGGGAACCCGTGCTCCTGGGGGAGCGCCCCGTCGTCCATCCCGACGGCGATGACGATATCCTCACGGTCGCGGACGACCGACCACGGGAGCGCCTCCGAGTAGCCGTCCGCAGCCTTGGTTACCACGTCGACCGCCTCGGCGCCGACGCCGGCCTCCGAGAGGAGCGCGCGCACCGGCACCACACGCCAGTCGACGGTGCCTATCAGTCCCCCGCCGACGCCGTTCGAGATACAGACCGTCGTCACCGTCATCTCGCGGGTCTCGGGGTGGTCGAGAAGGTCCGAATACGAGTACGATAGCTGGCGGTCGACGCTTCCCTCGACCGTCAGCGACCACTCGTCCGTGTTGATACGCGGCGTCGAGATGGCCTTGTCGACGACGTAGTGGTCGCTCGCGCTTCCGACACGAGCCGGCATCCCCGCGAAACTGAAGCCGAAGTCCGCGTCCGCGTCGGCCGAGGAGATCACCACGTTGCCGACCTCGCGCCGACTCGAGAGGGTCCCACGATCGATCGGCGGCGTCGGCGCGGGCGTCGTCGTCCCGACGGCCGTCTTCTCGTCGATGGGGTCGAGCGACTCACCGGGCTGGGGCCCCGACCCGAACCCCGGGCCGCCAAAGGCCCGCGAGACGGCCCCGGCGACCGCCACGCCCCCCACCGCGCCGCCGATTCCCCGGAGCGCGCGGCGGCGGCCGGTCGGCGCCATCTCGTCGGTCCCCGCCAGCCACAGCGCCGCCGGCGGGACGAGCGCGAACGTGCTCGCGAGCGCCCAGCGGATCGACAGCCCGCCGCCGGCCGCCCTGAACCCGACCGCCGTCGCCAGAACCACGAACAGCGCCGTCGCGGTCCTGACGCGTGACTGCCACCGCCGCGTCGGCTCCAGGTACGCCATCGCCGCGCCGGCGACGACGCTGGCGACGACGAGTCCGAGGACCACGCCGGCCACGAGCGTCGGCTGGGCGTCCTTGCCCAGGGTTTCGATGGCCCAGGTCGCAACCGACCCCGGAACAGCGTCGATGAGCCACTGCGCCGCGACGATCAGCGGGTCGCTCCCGAGGAGCGGCCGGAGCGCGACCATCCCGAGGACCCATGCGAGCGCCCCGCCGGCCCAGGTCACCGGTGTCGACCAGCTGCGTGTCATACACTCACTCAGGACTACAGCGAGTTACGTCCTGTGGCCGATTCTCCCGTGACCGATCCTCCCGTGGCCGGGGCTACGGACCACCAGGAACAATCAGGAAGTCGAAACGAAAAGTTCCGGCGTCAGATCTCGCTCTCGAAGTCCTCGAGCGAGTAGGCGGGTTCGGCGCCGCGGCGGTCGAGCGTCTCGTTGGCCAGCAGCCAGTAGACGACCGACAGGGCCTTGCGCCCCTTGTTGTTGGTCGGGACGACCAGGTCGACGTTCGAGGTCTGGTTGTTGGAGTCACACATCGCGATCACGGGGATCCCGACGGTGATGGCCTCTTTGACGGCCTGGGCGTCGCCGATGGGGTCGGTCACGACCACGACGTCCGGTTCGATGTAGCCGTCGTAGTCGGGGTTGGTCAGCGTGCCGGGGATAAAGCGGCCGGTGCGGGCGCGAGCGCCCACGGCGTCGGCGAACTTCTCGGCCGGGAACCGGCCGTACTGGCGCGAGGAAGCCACGAGGATCTGCTCGGGCTCGTAGTTCGCGAGGAAGTCCGCCGCGGTCCGGATCCGGCTGTCGGTCATGCTCACGTCGAGCACGTACAGCCCGTCGGTCCGGACGCGGTGGATGAACCGGTCCATGTCCTTCGTTTTCTGCTGGGTCCCGATGTGGACGCCCGCGGCGAGATAGTCCTCGACGGGGATGAGGAGGTCGGCCTCCTCGTCCGGCATGACGTCTTCGTCGAGTGCCGGGCTCACGGCCTCGTCGGCCGCCTCGTCCTCGTCGGCCGCCGCCGCGGCGGCCTCGTCGTCGGCCCCAGCGGCCTGTGCGTCGGTCGTAGCCTCCGCGTCCGCGTCCTCGTCGACCGCTTCGGGGTCGACCTCGGACTCGGACGCGTCGAGGCCTTCGTTTTCGTTTCCGCTCATACTGCGTTGTCCTCGATCCTGAGTAGTTCGTTCAGCTTCGCGGTTC
>Ga0207720_100191_pt1 | contig 55966 bp, 51 predicted proteins | sample A23P2SouthBayCA_2_FD_187751 | JGI IMG/M metagenome (GOLD analysis project Ga0207720, IMG submission 187751) | Aerobic enrichment media microbial communities from Eden Landing Ponds, California, USA - A23 E3 (2) (SPAdes) | ecosystem: Environmental > Aquatic > Marine > Unclassified | place... | reverse complement strand
TCGCTGGGCCTGGGCGTACTCTCGAACCGCCTCAGGTGTGACGAACGCCTCACCGTCACGCTCTTCGGTCGCCGGAACGGCGTCGATATCGACGCCTTCCTCCGCGGCGAGCCGCCGAGTCGCGGGTGCTGCCAGGGTCGTCTCGCGATCGGCGGCCTCGAGTCGCGCCGATGCTGTGGCTCGATCGGGTGCTGTCGACGCAGCCTCGTCGGCCGTCGCGGTGTCGCTATCGCCCGTGTCAGCAGTCGCGGGTTCGGTATCGGCCACAGGTTCTTGGGAGCGGGATTGCTCCTGTCCAGTCTCGGCGGCGCTGGCGGTCGCCCGTACGTCGACCGTCGTAATCCGACCGCCAGGACCGCTTCCCTGGATGCTCGAGAGATCGAGTCCTGCCTTGCGGGCCAGCTGACGCACGCGCGGCGGTGCGAAGATCCGTTCGTCGTACGCCTCGCTCTGGTCCCTCTCGGCTCCAGTCGCGCCGGGGCTTTCGGCAGTGTCGGCGGCCGTTTCGGTCGCTTCGGCCGCGCCGTCGCCTGCGACATCGAACGAGATGATCACGGTTCCGACCGGGACGACCTCCCCTTCTTCGGCGTGTAACTCGCGGACGGTGCCATCGACCGGTGCTGGCACCTCCACGAGTGCCTTGTCCGTCTCGACTTCCGCAACCGGCTGATCCTCCGCGACCTCGTCACCCGGATCGACCAGCCACGAGACCAGCTCCCCCTCGGCGACGCCTTCGCCAACGTCGGGAAGTTCGAACTCTCTGACCATGTCAGAACCCCACGGCGTCCCGGATGCCGTCCTCGATGCGCGCTGGCTCTGGCAGGTAGTAGTCCTCGAGCGCGTACAGCGGGAACGGCGTGTCGAAGCCCGTGATGCGCTCGACCGGCGCTTCCTGATAGAGCAGTGCTTCCTCTTGGAGGGTCGCGGTGATCTCGGCACCCAGCCCGCCGGTCTTGGGTGCCTCGTGGACGACCGCGGCGCGGCCGGTCTTTTTGAACGAGTCGACGATGGTCTCCTCGTCTACCGGCGAGAGCGTCCGCAGGTCGACGACTTCCGCGTCGATTCCTTCCTCGGCGAGATTCTCGGCTGCCTCGAGCGTCGGTCGGGTCATCGCGCCCCACGTGTAGACCGAAATATCGGATCCCTCGCGGCGGACCGCGGCCTCGCCGAGTGGCACCTCGTACGATTCGTCGGGAACCTCCTCGCGGAAGGCCCGGTAGATGAGCTTCGGCTCGAGGAATATCACTGGATCCGGACTTCGGATGGCGCTGGTCAGCAGTCCCTTGGTGTCGGCAGGGGTCGAGGGAATAACGACCTTGAGTCCGGGCTGGTGGACGAACATCGCCTCGGTCGACTCTGAGTGGTGTTCCGGTGCGCGGATGCCACCGCCATAGGGGGCGCGAACGACCATGGGACACGTGTATCGACCGCGCGAGCGCGTCCGTAGGCGCGCCGCGTGCGAGACGATTTGATCGAATGCAGGGTAGATAAACCCCATGAACTGGATCTCGGGAACCGGCCGCTTTCCGTAGGCTGCCATTCCGATCGCCGTGCCGACGATCCCCGATTCCGCAAGCGGCGTGTCGATCACCCGGTTCTCGCCGAACGCCTCGTAGAGGCCGTCGGTTGCACGGAAGACGCCGCCGTTCTCGCCGACGTCTTCCCCCATGACGATGACGTCGTCGTCACGTTCCATCTCCGTGTGTAATCCGTCGCGGACCGCCTCTACCAGCGTGAGGTTCTCGGTTTGTGATTGTGTGGCCATCGTGTCACTCCAGGAGCGTGTCGTCGCCGTGTTGCTCGCGGATCGATTCGAAGTACTCGAGCTGCCGTTGCAGCCGGCGGGGCATTCCCTCGTAGACGTGTGCGAAGATCTCCTCGGGCTCGGGTCGCTCGAACGATTCGGCCGCGTCGATCGCGTCCGCGACCGCGTCTTCGATCCGTGCGTCGATCGCGTCGACCCGCTCGTCGTCGAGTATTCCGTTCGATCGCAGGTACGTCTCGAGGCGCGGAATGGGATCTTTCTGCTTCCAGCGTTCGACCTCCTCGTCGCTGCGGTAGACGGACGGGTCGTCGGCGGTGGTGTGAGCGCCAAATCGGTACTGGACCGCCTCGATGAGCGTCGGTCGGGGTTCGTCCCCGTCGGGGGCTTTGGCTTTCTCGACGGCCTCGCGGGTGACTTTGTACACTGCGAGCGGATCCATCCCGTCGACCTGGACGCCGTCGAAGCCGTAGGCGGTGGCCTTCTGGGCTAGGGTCGCACTCGCCGTCTGGCGCTCGCGGGGGACCGAGATGGCCCACTGGTTGTTGTTACAGAAGAAGACGGTCGGCGTATCGAAGACGCCGGCGAAGTTCAACCCCTCGTGGAAGTCTCCTTCCGAGGTGGCTCCGTCGCCGAAGTAACAGATGAACGCCTTCTCTTCGCCGTCGAGTTTCGATGCCCAGGACGCCCCCGTCGCGTGGGGGATCTGGGTGGCGATGGGAACCGCAACCGAGAAGATATTGACGTCCTCGGGCATGTAGTTCCCTCGCTCGTGGCCCATCCAGTAGAGCAGGGTGCGCTCGAGGGAGAGGCCCCGAACGAGGCCGACGCCGTGTTCGCGGTAGCTGGGGAAGACCCAGTCTTCGGTGTCTAAGGCGTGAGCACTAGCGACCTGTGCGCCTTCCTGGCCGGACAGCGGCGGATACGTCCCCATCCGCCCCTGGCGCTGGAGGCTGACGGCCCGCTCGTCGAAGCGGCGCACGAGCCGCATCTGTTCGTACATCTCGACGAGTTCGTCCTCGGTGAGGTCGGGGACGTCGGCACCCTCTCGGACCCGGCCCGCATCGTCGAGTATCTGTACTCGCTCGCGGGGATCGCGCTGTATCGTACTCACGGGAGAACCCACCTATACATACCCTAGCACACGACCGCTCAGGGTAAAGGAGTTTCCCAAAATAGTTTACTATCGGTGAGATTCTTGCCAGCGCCTCACAGAATAACCACACTCATCCGGGCGATATTGGACGGAACTGGGTGAAAGTGGCCATTTATTGCCAATTATCGAACTGCGGGCACAGGACGGAACCGAGACTGGACAAAACGGCGTTCGATCGCGACTCAGGTCTCGGTTTGCTGTGGGTGTGTCCGGCGTGCATCCGCTCGCGCTTCCGCGACGCTTTTGCCCTCACGGAGGACGGCGTCGACGAACAGTTCGCCGGCCTTGTACGACGACCGGACCATCGGGCCGCTCGCACAGTAGAGAAAGCCCAGTTCCTCTTCGGCGACACGACGCCACGTCTCGTACTTATCCGGGTGGTCGTAGCGCTGGACCTCGAGGTGGTTTCGCGAGGGCCGCAGGTACTGGCCGAGCGTGACGATGTCGACGCCGCGCTCGCGCAGGTCCGCAAGCGTCTGGTAGACCTCGTGGTCGTACTCGCCGTGACCGAGCATGATCGAGGTCTTGGTGTAAATGTCGGATTCGCGTTCGACCTGCTCGAGGACACTCAGGCTCTGTTCGTAGCCCGCACGCCGGTCTCGGACAGGAAATTGCAGGCGCTCGACGGTCTCGACGTTGTGGGCGATCACGTCCGGCTCGGCATCGATGATCTTCCGGACGAGGTGGTCTTCGCCCTGGAAGTCGGGGATCAGCACTTCGACTACGATGCCCGGATGGCGGGCCTTGATCTCGCGGATCGTCTCCGCAAAGTGTCCCGCGCCCTGATCGGGGAGGTCGTCGCGGTCGACGCTCGTGAGCACGACGTAATCCAGACCGATCTCGGCGATGGCGCTCGCGACGTTTTCGGGCTCGTCGGGGTCGAGTGGCTCCATCCCGCCCGTTTGCACGTCACAGAAATTGCAGGCTCGAGAGCAGCGATCGCCCATCAACATGAACGTCGCCGTGCCACCACGGTCCTGACTGCCGGCCTTGGAGCGCCCGGACCAGCACTCACCCAGGTTCGGACAGTTGGCCTCCTCACAGACGGTGTGAAGCCCGTGGTCCCGCAGCGTCTCCCGGATGCCGGCGAACTCCCGTCCCGACGGCGGACGGCTCTTCAGCCAGTCAGGTTTTCGCGCGCGGCTCATAGTGTGTCATGGGACCGCGTGGTGAAAAACCATGTCGGTCACAGCTCCGGTTCGTCGCCCGATGTCTGACAGGTATCAGTCTGGCGGCTGCCAGCCGGCGAGCGGATAGCGCTGTATGGTGCCCCAAACCCGCTTAATGAGAGGAAAGAGCCGGTAAGCGGCCCATTCTCCCGACAGATTTACGGGCGACAGCGGACTACCCACAATGGATGGCCTTCGGCTCGACACCCGACTGGTTTCACATCAGCGAGGACGAGGACATCGTCTGGGAGAGCCGACCCCATCCGATTACGATGGGGGTCAGACTGCTAGTCGGGATTGGACTCGCGCTTGCGGGCCTGCTCGTCGCGGGCTGGAGCGTGATCGACGGCCCCAGCCTTCTGACGCTTCTCGGGTTCGGCCTACTCGTCGTCGGCGTGGCCGTCGCGTTCGGCCGCTATCTCGTCTGGACGAACATCCGCTACGTCATCACCTCCTCGGAACTCTACAAGAAACGCGGGGTCATCTCGAGAGACGTCACCCAGTTTCGCCTCGAGCGCGTCCAGAACACCAGCCTCAGTCAGAGTGGGCTCGGTCGCCTGCTTGGATACGGCGACCTGACGGTCTACACCGCCGGCTCCGGCGATCCAGAGCTGACCTTCGAACGCGTCCCAAACCCGGAGGTAGCCAGCAGCCGGCTTAGCGACCAGCTCGAGGCCGTCGCGACCGACGAATCGGCGCTCTGATCGGCGTGCGGTCGGACCCAGTCGCTCGAGAAACCACAAGACCCATTAGTCGACTCGGCTTCGAGAACCGGTACGATGTCCCTCCAATCAGTCCCCTCCGAAGAGACGCCGGTTTCGCGCCGCTCGAGCGTCGCAGCGAGTGCGGGGGTCGGTGTCTTCGCCGCCGCGATCGGCTATCTTCTGACGTACCTACTGGTCGCCAGTCAGGCTCGCGAGGCTGCCGGCGACACCGTCGCCGAGTGGAAAGCCGTCGCCTGGTTCTTCTACGAGGCGCACCTGGTCGATATCGAGGTCAGCGGTCAAATCGGCTCGTTTGCCGGAATGAGTACTCTCGATCTCATCGCACAATCGGATGCTGCGGGCGCGCCCCTGCTGTACGTGGTGCCGCCGCTCGTGTTGCTCGCGGCCGGTGCGGTGCTGGCTGTGCGGTGGAACGTGACTGACCTCGGCTATGCCGTCGTCGCCGGCGCGCCGGTGGCGATCGGCTATGCCGTCGTCATGGGTCTCGGAGCCGTCGCCACTGAATCGACCACTGAAACGTCCGCGCTCGGCATCGAAGCGAGTAGTTCGATCGCACCGGCGCTCCTGCCAGCGATCGTCCTCGGTGGCGTCTTGTACCCGCTGGTGTTCGCAACTGCCGGGGCCGCGATCGCCGCCGTCGTCACCACGCGATAGAAGGAGGACTCGAAGGAAACGCCTTTGACCTGTCACACCTCGTTTCTGTGTGATGGAGGTCGCCGAGGTTCTCCCGGAGTTTGCCGACGCGTTCGCATTCGAGGAGTTCAACCGGATGCAACGCGAGACCCTGCCCGCATTGCTCGAGTCCGACGAGAACGTGGTCGCGAGCGCGCCGACCGCCTCGGGGAAGACGGCACTCGCGGAGCTGGCGATCTGTAAGTCACTCGCTGACGGCGGCACGGCCCTGTTTATCGCCCCGATGCGAGCGCTGACGAACGAAAAGGAAGACGACTGGGACCGGTTCGAGGAGCTGGATTACTCGGTGTACGTCGTCACCGGCGAGCGCGAGCTGAATCCCCGCCGCGCGCGCCGGGCGGACATCCTCGTGATGACCCCCGAAAAGCTCGACTCGGCGACCCGCAAACACGATTCGCGGCGGTACGACTTCGTCACCGACATCGACGTCTGTGTCATCGACGAGGTTCATCTGCTGGACGCGGATCGTCGGGGCTCCGTGCTCGAGGTGACGATCTCGCGGCTGCGCCGGCTCTGTGAGCCCCGGATCGTCGCGCTCTCCGCGACGATGCCCAATGTCGGTGATGTCGCGGCGTGGCTCGACGCGCCCGAGGAGTGTACCTTCGAATTCGGCGAGGAGTACCGTCCCGTCGACCTCAATGCTGGCGTCAAGACCTACACGCACGGCGAGAACTCCTTTGCCGACAAGTACCGCCGGCTGTATCGGGCACTCGATCTTGCAGAGCCACACCTTCGGGAAGACGGGCAGTCGCTCGTGTTCGTGTCGTCTCGACAGGACACCGTTCAGGCCGCCAAGAAGGCCAGAGACGAGATCGCCGAACGCGACATCCCGATGGGTGCACGCGGCGACTACGATTTTCACACCGAATCGAAAGCCCTCGAGAACGACACCCTTCGAAATTCCGTGCTCGACGGCGTGGCCTTCCACCACGCCGGCCTCTCGAAGAACGACCGCGACCTCGTCGAGGAGTGGTTCAAGGCGGGCCACGTCGAACTTCTCTTTTCGACGTCGACGCTGGCCTGGGGGGTCAACTTACCCGCCCGCTGTGTCGTGATCCGCGATACGAAACTCCACGATCCCCTCGAGGGCGAGATCGACATGAGTCCCCTCGACGTGCTCCAGATGCTCGGGCGCGCGGGGCGTCCGGGCTACGACGACATCGGCTATGGCTGGGTGGTCTGCGATACCGCGGAGGCGGACAAGTACCGCCGCCTCCTGCGTGACGGCAAGGAGATCGAGTCCCGCCTCGCGGAGAGTCTGGCGACCCACCTCAACGCCGAGATCGCGATGGGCACGATCACCGATCTCGAGGACGTAATGGACTGGCTCGAGACGACCTTCTACTACGTCCGCGGGCAGTCCAAACCCGACGACTACGACTTCCCAAACCTCCGCCAGCGTGTCCGGGACTGTCTCGAGGGACTGGTCGACCGTGGCTTCGTCGAGACCGGGGAGGACCTCTCGATCGAGGCCACGCCGCGGGGCGTGTTGACCTCGAAGTACTACCTCCGACTCGACACGGCAGCCCGATTCGCGGCACTATGTGATCGCGTCGACGACGGGGACGAGTTGACGACCAGTGATGTCCTCGAGACGATCGCGACCGCCGCGGAATTCGACTCTGTCTCGGCCCGTCAGGACGAACGCGACGCGATCAGCGCGGTGCTGGTCGGCCAGGAGACGGATGATCTCGAGGCGGGCGAACGGAAAGTCCTCGCGATTCTCCGTGGTGCGGCCAGTGGCTCGACGCCTGCGGAACTGCGTAGCGACGCCTGGGTCATCCGACAAAACGCCACGCGACTCGTTTCGGCGCTCGAGGCGTTCCTCGATCGCTTCGTCGGTCCTCATGCGGCGAATCTTGCCCGCCGGGTCGAGGCCCGCATCGAGAACGGCGTCGCCGAGGACGCGGTTGGACTCACCGCCATCGACGGCGTCGGTCCTGGTCGTGCGAGCAAATTAGCGAAAGAGGAGCTGTCAACCCCTGGCGACGTCGTCGACGGAGGCGTCGCGGGGCTCGTCGACGCCGGCCTCTCGGAGGGCGTCGCCGAAGGCGTCTACGAAGGTGCCCAATCGTTGCCCTCGATCGACCTCGAGTGGGGACAGTTCCCCGACGCCATCGCGACCGGCGAAAACGAGGTCTGCGAGGTCACCGTCCGAAACGTCGGCGAACCCGCTCGTGCCGGCATCCGCGTGACCGTCAATGGGGTCGAGATGACGAGCACGAATACCTACCTGCGCGACACAGAAACCGTTCCGGTCGGTGTTTTCGGTGCCGACGCAGACGAACTCGAGTTTACAGTTAGCGTCGCCTTCCCCGAGGAGCCGCTGGTGCCGCTCGAGGCGAGCCGGACGGTCGAGGTCCGGTAGCGACGAGATATCGACGATCGACTCGATCCTACACGCTTTCGACCAACTCGAGTACGGCGTCCCGTAGCTCCGCAGGCGAGTCCACGACTTCGTCAGCCGGCGAGCGATCGATGTCGCCGTGGGCGTCGATCCGGTAGGCGACGACGGTCATGTCTGCCCGCGCAGCCGCCTCGATCCCGTTTGCCGAGTCCTCGACGGCGACGCAGTCGGCGGCAGGTACGCCGAGTTCGCTCGCGGCGTACTCGAAGACGTCCGGTTCGGGCTTGCTTGCGGCGTCGATGTCGTCGGCGCTGATGACGCGGTCGAACGAGTCCTCGAGCGCGAATTGCTCGAGGACCATGCCGATCCAGTCGTGGGGTGACGACGACACGAGCGCTGTCGGAACGCCGCGAGCGTCCAACTCGGCGAGGAGGTCGTGGAAGCCATCGAGGAGGGCCGCGCGCTCGGTGTAGATCTCCTCAGCGGCCGCGTTGAATCGCTGGATGAACTCCTCGCGGGAGATGGCGGTCCCGTACTCTGCCTCGAGGTAGTCGTAGATCTCGCGGAAATTCATGCCACTCGTCTCGGCGACGGCGACATCCATGTCAGGGACCGTCGCCGGCAGGATCTCTTCGCGCTGGAAATCGACCCAGAAATCTTCGCTGTTGACGACGACGCCGTCCATATCGAACAACACAGCGGTCATGTACGCCGGTGGTAGTTGATCGGCCCGTATAGCCGTTTGGCACGCAGCAGTGAGGGCGACGAGGACATCACCGCCCGACTGTAGATCACGTCGACGCGAGACGTGTGGCGATCCTGTAACGCTGGTGCTCGAGGGTGACGTGCTCGCCTCGTGTCGCGACGACGCGCGCCGGCGGCGCGGTCGACGAGGTATCGGAGCCGAATCGCGGCTTCCTGTTCGCCGTCGGCTCGAGCCTGTTCGATCCACGTTGAACGGGTCACAAACCCCCGAAAACGTCCGTTAAATGGCCGTAAACGGATGCAAACCGCGTTCACCACGATCCCCCTTCAAGTCCATCCGACCACCGAGCATCGGTTGCAAGCTATGAAACGAACGACGCTCATCGCTGCCGTGTTCGCAGCACTGATCGTAGCGAGCGGGTTCGCCGCCGCGGCACCCGGAAACGCGCCCGCCGATGTTGACACGGACGCGGATCGTATCGACGACCACGCAGAGAGCAACGCACAGCATGCAGCCGACAACGCGAATCGAAGCGAGAACAGCACCGCTGCCGACGAGCGGAGTGAGAACAGCGCCGCTTCGGACAACCGCAACCAGAACGGTGCTGCTGCCGACAAGCGCAGCGAGAACAGCGCCGCTGCCGACACTGACAACGGTAACGGACAGGGACCGGCTGTCGACCTCCCTGCGCAGGTTCCGGATCACGTCTCCGCGGTCCACGACAAGATTTCGTCGTTCCTGAGTGGTGACCTCGGGAGCCGGCTCGGTGAGGCGATCAGCGCAGTGACGCCGGGCGACGAAAACACCGACGAGACCGACGCGACTGACACCACCAACGAAGCGCAGCCGACCGACACCGAAAACGCCGATAACACCGCCGAGCAGTCCCAGGAGACCGACGATGGACAGGCCCAGTCGGACGACACACAGACTGACAGCGAACAGCGTCAGTCGAGCGACGAGCAGACTGCCGACACGCAGCCCGACGGCGACCAGACAGCATCGGACGACACGCAGACCAGCGCCTAACTGATGTCCCATGACACCAGCGCCGCCGGCCTCGGTCGGCATCGAAGATCGGTTGCTGACGTTCGCCGTGAGCCTGCTCGTCGGCGGCGGTGCCCTCCACGTCGGCACACACGTCGTCTCTGACGGGCAAGACTTCGCCCACGCGGTGCTGACTGCACTGCTCGGTGCGATCGTCTGGGCCCTCCTCGAGCCGGTGCCGCTGCTCGGCGAGTTGCTGGCGATCGCCGCGTGGATTGGCGTCGTCAGGTGGCGCTCCCAACTCGGCTGGCTGCACTCGGCCGGCGTCGCCGTCGTCGCCTGGATGGCCGCGGTCGTCATCCTCGCGGCACTCGAGTTGCTCGGTATCGGCCAAATCTCGGCACTCGGCGTGCCGGGGGCTTGAAGTATCCCTGCTGGCGCTCCCTTCCCACCCCGCTGACGCTTTTTTCGCTGCCAACTGCTGGCGGTTCGAACCGACTGAACCGGTTCGCTCTGGGGAGTCTGTGATTGGCCAAACAACATGATTACTATAGTATACTTCTCTTCAGTATCGGACGAATGGAGCGGATAAAGCGCAGTGAACGCACGATTTCTTACTTTCGCATGTTTTAACTGAGGTGGCAAGAACCGACGCATATGAACAGTCGCGCCGGCATGACGATCGTGGTCGTCATACTGCTTGTTACCGGAACGGGGCCGGTTGCGGCCGCGACCGGGGCGACGGACCCCAGCCGCACGCAATCAAACCCGTTCGTGCTGCAGGACACGCAACTCGATGCGGACGAGGTCCGAATGGACGTGGCGCTCCAGCCGAACGGGACCGCCGAGTGGACCCTCGAGTTCTGGGTCCGACTGGACGATACCGAGAGCACGACGGCGTTCGAATCGCTCCGGGATGACATCCAGGATGATCCCGGGAATTACACGCAGTCGTTCGCCGATCGGATGACCGAGACGGTCGCTGCGGCACAGAACGCGACGGGCCGCGAGATGTCCGCCGACGGATTTGCCGTCGAGACCGAGCGCCAGTCGTTCGCCCGCGAGTACGGCGTCGTCAGATACACGTTTCGCTGGCATGGGTTCGCCGCTGTCGATGGCGATGAACTCCGAGCAGGCGACGCCATCGAGGGGATCTACCTCGACGACGGGACGCGACTGCTGTTCGAGTGGCCCGACGGCTACGAGCAAACGTCGGTCACGCCTGATCCGGACGAGAAACGTGAGACCGTCGTGATCTGGCGCGGCGAATCGACCGATTTCATCTCCGGCGAGCCGCGCATCGTCGTCACTGCTGGGGGCAGCGGAGTCAGCACGACGACGATCGCAGCCGTCGCGCTCGCCGCAGCCGGGGCCGGCGCTGTCGGCATGTGGTGGTACCGCAATCGGCTGTCGACAGCGGGGCCGACAGCCGACGGCGACGGACGCCCGGGTCGTGGGCCCAACTCTGGCTCCGCGACGACGTCACCGGACTCGACCGACGAATCGGCGGGCTCGAGCGCGACTGCCACACCTGATCTGGAACTGCTCAGTAACGAAGAGCAGGTCCTTCGACTCGTCAGTGATAACGGCGGCCGGATGAAACAGCAGGCGGTCGTCGAGGAACTGGGCTGGACCGACGCGAAGACCAGCAAGGTGGTCAGTGGCTTGCGCGAGGAAGGGAAACTCGAGTCGTTCCGCCTCGGCCGTGAGAACGTGCTCTCGCTGCCCGAGGCCGATGAGCTCACGATGGAACCCGATAGTGACAGCGAACAATGATCCACTGCGCGAACCGAACGGCGAGTGCGCCACGGCAAAACTCGTCGAAACCGACGGACGGCATCGGATCGAAAACGGCGTTGAACGGCGTTAACCGTCGTTGAATCCAGGACACCGTCTCGAACGTATATCACCATACAGATACGATAGCCACCAATGAACCGATCTCTCTCGATCGCACTGGCAGCGATCCTCGTCGTCGCGACGGTCGCAGTTCCGGTCGCGGCGGCGAGCGTCGTTTCGAGTGCCACTGTCCAGGACGATCCCGAATCGAACGCGGAGACCGAATCGATCAAACCCGGCGCACGCTTCGCTGCGGCCGTCGGCGTCCAGCACGCCGAACTCGAGGGCGATGTCTCGACGCGGGCCATCGATATCAGGCTTGCAAACGCCGAGACCAACGCGACGAAAGCGTCCCTGATCGCGGACCACCTCGAGACGAGCGAACGGCGGCTGACGGAGCTCGAAGCCAGACTCGAGCGGCTGAACGAGTCCCGCGAAGCCGGCGAGCTAAGCGAGGGCCGCTACCGTGCGGAAGTCGCACAGACCGCAGCCGAGATGCGGACGATCGAGCGCCAGACCGCGATCGCCGCGTCGACGGCAGCCGACCTCCCTGCTGACGTGCGCGACGAACGTGGCATCGATATCGAATCGATCCGAACGCTGCGTGACCGTGCGGCCAATCTCGGCGGGCCCGACACCGCGTCGATCGCGCGCTCGATCGCCGGCGACGACGTTGGCCGGTCGATCGGCGACGGCCGAGAACCCCGCGGGCCCCAGCGGAGTGCTACCGAGTCGCCGGGCGGCCAGAACGGAACTGCCGCCCTGCCGAACGAGACCTGATACCGTCGGCTCGCGAGCGCGACTGCACTCGTGTTTTTTGATCCCTGAGACCGTAGTTCGGCGGGATGGTCGACGCGTATGCGATGCTCGATACCGCGGCCGGAACCGAAGACGACGTGTGTCAGGCCCTGCGTGATGCGGAGGGCATCGCGGGGGTATACGCCATCGCGGGCGACTTCGACGTCATCGTCGAGCTGACGGGTGACGACCCTCGCGATCTCCTCGAGACGGTCACCGACACGATCCGGCCGCTCGAGGGTGTCGGGACGACACGAACGTACGTCTGTATTGACTGAGACTGCTGTCCGCGGGTTTACATACGAAGCCGCGGCCAGCCCGCCTATGATCGACGACGCGATCCGCGTCCTCGCGGGTGACTGTACCGTCATCGCCGAGGCTGACGACCGCCAGGAGTACCGCGGCCGGGTGACGACGATCGTCAAACCCGACAATACCGTCCTCGTCCACGACAGCGACGGCTACCAACCCGTCGCGTGGCTGACCCGTGCCGATAGCGTCTCGAGCGACCGCCGAGACGGCTTCACCCTCGTCGCGAAAAAGGACACCCAGACGCTGCGGATCGCCGCCCACGAGCAGGACGGCTTTGCTCACTACCCTTCGTCGGCGGCCGGGACGCCTGTCGGAACGTGTCCGGACTGTGGCGGGGCACTCGTGCGCTCGAACGATGTCCACTGTGTGGGGTGTGGCGATCGCTACGGCATGCCGGCCGACGCGACGATTCGTGACGACCAGTGTGATTGTGAGTGTGGCCTCCCGAAGATGCGCGTCGAGCGCGGGCGTGCGTTCAACGTCTGTCTCGACCGGAACTGTGAATCCCTCGACGCGGCAGTCACGGAAGCGTTCGATCGTGAGTGGGCCTGTCCGGAACCCGACTGTGACGGTGATCTTCGGATTCTCCGTCGCGGCGGTCTTATCGCCGGCTGTGAGCACTATCCCGATTGTGACACTGGCTTTGCCGTCCCTGCCGGTGTCGTCGACGGCGAGTGTGGCTGTGGCCTGCCGACCTTCGAGACCGCAAGCGGCATCCGGTGTCTCGACGCGACCTGTGAGCGCGCGCTCGAAGGGACGCTCGAGCTTGATTCCGCGACTGACGATTGATCACCAGTCGATACTGGACCAGCCACCATGCGAGAGCCCCCGGCCAGCCGCCGCTGCGGTGGGTGGGACTGAAAGGGGCTGGCGCGCTCGGCGAACCCCGACGACACAAGGACCGCAGTGAGCGAGCACCGCGAGCGAACGAGGACCACAGCGAGTCGCGGGAGCCGAGCGTGCCAGGGGCTTTCGGAGTGGCTGTATCCGAAACGGACACCCGATAGCCACTTACGGATAGGAATCGATCCGCAGCCCCTTAGTCGCGGCTGCCCAACACCCGCTATGACACTCGAGGGGCGGTTCGAGGATGGCGTCGTCCATGTTGGCGGCGACGCGCGCCAGCGGTATCACGACTCGCGGGGGTATGGCTATCCACTCGAGGGCAACGCGATCGCTCTCGCACCCGTCGAGGCGGCCCACCTGCTGTATCGGGGCGATCTCGAGGCGGTGGTCGACGAACGCGGCGAGCGACTCTCCTTTCGGGAGTTCGTCGCGCGCGAGCCCGGCGAGAACTTCGACGTGCGGTTTCTGGTCTATGCGGACCTGCGATCGCGTGGCTTCTATCTCTCACCGGCCGCCGAACCGTGGGTTCCAAGCCCGCCCGGCGGCGCGGCCGACTTTGCGGTCTTTCCGCGTGGGAAAGGGCCTCGAGACGGCGAGATCGAATACGCCCTGCGGGTCATCGGGGAGCGAACCGACGTTCCCGCCAGCGAGCTTCAGGAGGGCGTCTTAGCGGTCGTCGACGAGGAGAGTGAGATTACCTACTTCGAGGTCGATCGTCGCGATCCGACCGGGACCTCCGGCACCGACGCGACGTTGCCCGACAACTGCGGGGCCGACCTGCTGGCCGATCGGGTCGTCGTCTGGGAGCCACCGCTTGAGCTCTACGAGCGAACGTTCTACGGTCAACCGCTCGAGGGCAGGGAGTACGACGAGCCGACGCTGCAGTGTTCGCTGCTCGAGGCAGCGTATCTCGCTGAACGGGGCGCAATCGACCTCGATCCTGCGACGGTCCGCGAGCGAGGCCGCGAGGTCGAAGGCGAGCGGTTCGACCGACGGCTGACGGTCTACACCGAGCTCCGGGATCGCAACGTCGTTCCCAAAACTGGCTATAAGTTCGGCGCAGACTTCCGGACGTACGCCGACGTGGAGTCAGTCGAAAACCTGGGTCACTCAGAGTTACTCGTCCGAGTCCATCCAGCCGAGTACGTCTTCGAACCGCGCGATCTAGCACTGGACGTACGGCTTGCCCACGGCGTTCGGAAAACGATGGTGTTCGCGCTGGTCGACGATGACGCCGACGGCAGCGACGGCATCGAGTGGTGGTCGCTCGAGCGGCTGACGCCCTAATACTATCGGCTAATTGTCAGTAGCGGGTGTCTGGCCCGACCGTGTCTCGCGTGCGGCCAGTGTGCGAACCGTGGCGTCCGACAGTATGAAAGCCCCGACGGACAAGGATCGCACCATGCAACTCGAGGTACTCGGCGTCGGCGGCGCAGGCTGTCGGATCGCTGATGCGATCCGCGCGGCGGAGCCGGCAGAACACTCGTTTCTCACCGACGTCACGGTTTTCGACACCGACGAGGCTGATCTGAACCGAACCGTTATTCCGGAATCTCACCGCGTGCAGTACGGTCCGGCCAGTGACGGCGGACTTGACGGTGACCTCGAGCGGGGACTGACGATCGGCCGAGAGCACGCCGACGACCTTCTGGAGCGGCGCGATCGAGACGCTCCGACGGCCGACGCGGTTCTCGTCGCGGTCGGCCTCGGCGGGGCGACCGGCGGCGGAACGGCCCCCGCACTCGTCGCGACACTCCAACAGCGCTACGACGTGCCGGTCTACGTCCTCGCGACGTTGCCGGCCGACCGCGAGTTCGCCGCCACGGCCGACGCGTCGGGACCTGGACATCGTGTCAGCGACCCGGCTGCTGGCAGTCAGACGCCACCACGACCGAACGCAGCGACGAACGCGATCGCCACCCTCGAGCGACTCGATGGGGTCGCAAGCGCCATCATCTGTTTCGACAACGAGGCGTGGCTCCATCCCGTTGAATCGCTCGCTGACGCTCGCGACCGCTGTAACCGCGAACTGGCGACACGAGTCGAGGCCGTCTTCGCTGCCGGCGAGCGATCGGCTGGTGCGGTCGCCCAGACCGTCATCGACGCGAGCGACGTTCGTCGGATCGTCGGCGACCAGTCTGCCATCGTCACGCTCGGCTACGACGACGTGGCTGTCGAAACGGGCGGGTCGCGCTTTGGTCTTGGGCTCTTCTCGTCGCCGCCTGACGTCGAGACGAGCGAGGCGGTCAGCGCCATCGAAACCGTGGTCCGAAAGGGGATCCACGGCAAGCTCTCCCTCGAGTGTAATCTCGAAACGGCCGCACGCGGCCTGCTGGTCGTCGGCGGGCCGCCGGCGTGGCTCAACCGTCAGGCGATCGCCGAGGGTCGGCAAACCCTCGAGTCGGCACTCGATGGGGCGGGCGTCCTCGGCGGTGACGCGCCGCGACCCGACGGCGAGTCCGTCTTCGCGGGGGTCGTCCTCGCCGGCGTCGAGTCGGACCGCCTCGCGGCGTTGCGGGCGGCAGCCGAGCGGCCGCCCGAGCCGTAGGTTAGTGGGCCACGACCAGGACCGAAGCCGAAGGCTTTTGCGCGCTGCCGAGCCAAACCCGGGTAATGACCGGAGACGACCCACTCGAGGAGTCCGAGTCAGGGGAACCGCTGACTGACGGAGGGGCTGCAGGTGCCGACGACGTTGCGCTTGACCCCTGGGGGTCCTCGAGCGTCTCCGACTACCGCAAGCTGTTCGAGGAGTTCGGGATCGAAGAGTTCGACGAAGTACTCGAGGAGGTACCGAACCCGCACTATCTGATGCGACGGGGCGTCATTTTCGGCCACCGGGACTATCGCCCGGTCGCCGAGGCGCTACAAAACGACGAGCCCGCGGCCGTCCTCTCGGGCTTTATGCCGACCGGCGATCCGCACATCGGCCACAAGCTGGTCTTCGACGAGATCATCTGGCACCAGCAACAGGGGGCCGACGCCTACGCCCTGATCGCCGACCTCGAGGCCAACTCCGCCCGCGGGATGAGTTGGGAGGAAATCGACGAACACGCACGCGATTACCTGCTGTCCTTGCTCGCGCTCGGATTTGATCCAGAGGAGGGTGAACTCTACCGCCAATCGGAAAACCGCGAGCTCCAGGACTTGGCGTTCGAACTCGGGGCGGAGGCCAACTTCTCGGAGCTGCAGGCGATCTACGGTTTCGACGGCGAAACCGACGTTTCGCACATGCAATCGGTCGTCACCCAGATGGCCGACATCCTCTACCCGCAACTCGAGGAGCCCAAACCCACGGTCATCCCTGTCGGTCCCGATCAGGACCCCCACGTCCGGCTGGCCCGCGACCTGGCCGAACGGATGCGCTTTTTCAAGGTGAGCGAGGCCTACGCCAGCTTCGAACTCGAGCCCGACGAACGGGATCTGGTCGCCGACTTCTACGACCGACTCGAGCCCGCCGACTTCGACGACGACACGCTTCGGTGTGTCCACGTCGCCGAAGCGGTAGAGGAGACGCCGCTGTCGGACCTCGAGGCCGATGCCGACACGCTGAGTTCGGTCCTGACGAAGCTGAACGAAGCCGGCATGGAGCCAATCCGGCCGCGAACCCGCTTTTCCGATCGGCGGGCGACTGACGAGGCGTTCGACGCACTGATCGACGCCATCGAGGGCGAAAAGCGAGTCTACGAGAACCACATCGACGCCTTCGAGATTGACATCGCCGAGGCTGAAGAACTCGCCCGTCAGGTCGAAGTCGATACCGGTGGCCACGGCTTCCAGCCACCATCGTCGATCTATCACCGCTTTATGACCGGCCTGACCGGCGGCAAGATGTCTTCCTCGATCCCGGCGAGTCACATCTCACTGCTCGATGACCCCGAGGACGGCTACAACAAGGTGAAGGCGGCGACGACCGGCGGCCGCGAGACCGCCGAAGAACAGCGCGAGAAAGGCGGCAAGGCCGATGAGTGTCCCGTCTACGAGCTCTACGCCTACCTGCTGTCCGGCGACGACGACGAGTTCGCCAAGCGCGTCTACGACGAGTGTGTCGGCGGCGAACGCCTCTGTGGCGACTGCAAGGAGCAAGCGGCACAGTTGATGCGAGAGTTCCTCGAGGAACATCAGGAGAAACGCGACGAAGTCGAGGAGTTGCTCGCGGACGTCGACATCGAACTCGAGTCGCCACGGCGTCGCTAGCAGGGTGATCACGCGGTTTCCGTCCGGTCGTGGCACCGCCCAACGTGCGTGCGACCGAGTTTCGGGCGCAAACGGGTCCAGAACTTGATGTCTGACGAAGCTATATACGGTTGTTCGTGAAACGAAACAGTACTGATGGGTCGGTCCCTCCGCCCGTCGGACGACGACCTCTGGGTCTCCGCTGACGTTCTCGGTGCGTTCGGCGTCACACCGGCGGACCTCGAGCACGCACCAGCCAGCGATCGCTCTCTCGAGGCGGCGCTCGCCGACACGCTCGCGGCAGGTGTCGACCGAACGACGGTGTTGCGCCGGACCATCACCCGAAGCGACCGCGGGCTCGCCTGCCCGGCCCGGTATGCAACAGCCGACCTCGAGTCGGAACTCGTCGCCGTCTTCGAGGCCATCGGCTGGTCGTTGTCCGTCTCGCACACGCGTGACGGGCTGGCCCTCACTGCGGCCGATCACCACGACCGACGGCGTGAGACGACCGTCACGTATCCCGACACGCCACTTGGGACCGACAACCTCCCGGCCGTCCTGTGGGCGATCAACGACGCCGTCCTCGACGGAACCGACGCACGGTTCGTCCTTCTCTCGAGTGGTGTTGACCGCTGGCGGGCTGCCCTCATCGACGAAGCCGAACTCGAGCAGCTCCGCGATCGCTACGGCCTGCGAATCGAAGCCGTCGAGCAGCCGTTGTGTCCCGAATATGGGCTCGCGGCGTACGTACCCGATGCAACGGCCAACGACGCGATCGGAGCGGCAACCGGCGAGCCGTGGCCGCCGTGGGCGCTCGAGCGTGACACTCGTCGGACGGGCACTCAAACCGAGAGCGACAGCGTCGACTCGCTCATCGACGAAGCGGAGCCGTCGACGGATTCGGACGCGGCGTCGGTGTCCGGCGGCGCGAACGAGATCGACGGCTTCGAACTGCGAGGGACGCCCGCACGCTCGCGAAACTACGATACCGATGGCGTCAAATCCACGGAAGGCACCACATCGACGGACACCGACGACTTCGGCACGCTCTCGGGCACCAGCCAGACCGCACGCGTCACCAACGACGCGTTCGGGACGGACGTCGACTGCGGGTCCGACAACGACCGGTATCGTGCGCTCGGGGCCGCACTCGACGCCGGCGGGACCGTCTCGGTGCGGGGATTGCTCGAGGACGACGACTTCCTGCCCGAACTGCCCGCCACCGAGTCCGAGGAGGTCCGCATCGAGTTCACCGAGGAGTTCGACCCCGCGGCGATCCCTGAAGCGACGGCGACTGCCGAGGAAGAAGGGTTCGAATGGGTCGATTCGGGCTCGCTCGAGACGACGCGCGTGCCGAACGGGTAACGATCGGTGAGTGGCCGCGGCTGGCAGCCGGACTCGAGTGGTGTGCTGACGCGCATCACAACGCTTTTAGCCCGCTCGCGAATCATCCCAGGTATGGCACTCGAATCCCGCGGCCGACGTGCGCGTGCCGGTGTCCTGTCGAGGAGACAGGGCTCGGAACGCAAACGGCGTGCGTGTTCCGGTGTCGGCGAGCAGCCACCGCGACTACAGACGGGATTCGACTTCTTCTTTGCCCGGTGAGCCGGGCCGGTGGATCTGCGTACGTCCACACCGGACGCACGCGGCGAAACCGACCGCTCAACGCCGCTGCCGGGACCGCCCCGGGCAGTATCGGAACCGCTAACTGACCGACACGCAGCCATCCAAACAAGCGAATGCAACTTCCAGCACAACAGGTCGCGGTCTTAGAGACTGCGAGTGCGGACGAGGCAACGTCCGTCGACGCCCTCGCCGCGGCGACCGAACTCCCCCCCGAAACCGTCACCGGGGCCGTCTTCGAACTCGAGGACGAGGGACTGGTCGCCGTCAGCGAACGCGTCGACGAAACGATCGCGCTCACCGACGAGGGACGCGAATACGCCGACGAGACACTCCCCGAGATCCGGCTCTACGAGGCCGCCCTCGAGGCGGGTGCCGACGACGAGCCAGTCTCGATGGGCCAGGTCATCGGCGCGTCCGGGCTCGAGGGCGGTGCGGTCGATATCGCGCTCTCGAACTACGCGCGCAAAGGCTACGGCGTCATCGACAGCGGCGAGATCACGGCCGACGCCGACGCTGATCCGGCGGCCGACACAGAGGCGAACGCGCTCGCGGCACTCGCCGACGTCGACGATGCGCCGGTCGACAGCATCGATATCGATGCGGACACGCTGGACCAACTCGAACGGCGCGGCTTACTCGAGCGCCACGAGTCGACGGTCCGTGAGGTAACGCTGACCGAACTCGCCGTCACGGAGCTGATGGCGGGGATCGAGACCGCCGAGACGGTCGGCCAGGTCACCCCCGAACTGCTCACCAGCGGCGAGTGGGCGGACGTCGAGTTCGCCGAGTACAACGTCGAAGCAGACGCCGAACGGTTCGAGGGCGGCAAGGTCCACATTCTGCGCCAGACTGCCGAACGCGTTAAGGACGTCCTCGTGGGGATGGGCTTCCAGGAGATGGAAGGCCCCCACGTCGACGCGGACTTCTGGATCAACGACTGCCTGTTCATGCCCCAAGACCACCCGGCGCGGACCCACTGGGACCGGTTCGCTCTGGAGCAGCCAACCCACATCGACGAGCTTCCCGACGATCTCGTCGATCGCGTCGAGCGCGCCCACAAGGAAGGCGTCGGCCCGGACGGCGATGGCTATCACTCGCCGTGGGACGAGGACTTCGCGCGGGCGCTGGCCCTGCGCGGCCACACCACCTCGTTGTCGACCCGGTATCTCTCCGGCGAGGAGATCGGCGATCTCGAGCCGCCACAGCGCTACTTCAGCGTCGAGAAAGTGTATCGTAACGACACGCTCGATCCGACCCACCTCCTTGAGTTCTTCCAGATCGAGGGCTGGGTGATGGCCGAAGACCTCTCGGTGCGCGATCTGATGGGCACCTTCGAGGAGTTCTACTCCCAGTTCGGCATCACGGATATCCAGTTCAAGCCCCACTACAACCCCTACACGGAGCCCAGCTTCGAGCTGTTCGGCACCCACCCGACGACCGGCGAACTCGTCGAGATCGGCAACTCGGGTATCTTCCGCGAGGAAATGCTCGAGCCGCTGGGCGTCGAGTGTGACGTGATGGCGTGGGGACTCGCGCTCGAGCGACTGCTCATGCTGATGTACGGCTTCGAGGACATCCGGGACATCCACGGGACGCTGTGTGACCTGGAACTGCTGCGCGAGACGGAGGTGACCTACTGATGCCCACGGTCGATATCGACCCCGACGAACTGCGCGACCTGACCGGCCACGAGGAGAAAGACGACGAGGAACTGAAAGACGACCTGTTCGGCCTCGGCCTCGAGTTCGAGGGCCGCACCGAGGAGGGGGCGTTCGAACTCGAGTTCGCGCCCGACCGACTCGACCGGCTCTCGGTTGAGGGTGTCGCCCGCTCGATGCGCTACCAGTACGGCGACGCGCGAGGGATTCACATCCCGTCGCCGAACTCGGCCGACTGGACGATCGAGGTCGACGAGTCGGTCCCCGACGAGCGACCGTACGTCACGGGCGCAGTGATCCGCGACGTCGATCTCGACGAGGAGGCCCTCGAGTCGCTCATTCAGCTCCAGGAGAAGCTCCACGCGACGATGGGCCGCAAGCGCGCAAAGGGCGCGATCGGGATCCACGACCTGACGATGCTGAAAGGCAAGGCCGCTACCGAGGGCAATCCCACGATCGAGTACGTCGGTGTCGAACCCGACGGCGACCGGTTCGTTCCCCTCGACTCTGACGAAGAGATGACGCCCGCGGACGTGCTCGAGAACCATCCGACCGGTCAGACCTACGCCGATCTGGTCAGCGAGTACGAACGCTATCCGGCGATTTATGACGACATCGGCCTGTTCTCGTTCCCACCAGTGATCAACGGTCGCCGGACCGAGGTCTCGACGGATTCGCGGGACCTGTTCGTCGAGATGACTGGCACCGACCAGTGGACGATCGACAAGATGCTGAACATCGTCTGCTATGCGCTTGCGGCACGCGGAGCCACGCTCGAGGAGGTGACGGTCGAATATCCTGACCACGAGGTCGTCCGCCCCGATCTCTCGACCAAGACCAAGACGGTTGCCCACGACCGCATCGAGACGATCCTCGGAATCGGGTTCGACCCCGACGAGGTGATCGACCTCGCCGAACGGTCGGGTCTCGAAGCCGAGAAGGAAGAAAACGAGGACGGCGACCTCGTCTACGAGGTGACGATCCCGCCCTACCGCGTCGACGTGCTCCACCCGCTGGACATCATCGACGATCTGGGGCGCGCCTACGGCTTCAACGATCTCGAGCCGCGGTACCCCGACGTGGGAACCGTCGGCGGCCGTCACGAACGCTCTCGGCTCGAGCGCGCGGTCCGCGAGTCACTCGTCGGGCTGGGTTTCGAGGACCTCCTGAACTTCCACATGATCAGCGAGGCGGAGAACTACGACCGCCTCGATATCGAGCCGGGCGCGGACGTCTACGGCGCCGGCGAATCCGCGACGATCAAAGAGCCCTACAGCGAGGACTTCACCATGCTTCGGACGTGGGTCATGCCGTCGCTGTTGATGGTCTTAGAGCGCAACACCCACCGCGCGTACCCGCAAGACCTCGCCGAGATCGGCTTTGCGGCCGAGATCGACGAGGACGAAAACACCGGCGTCACGGAGGGTCGCCGTGTCGGGGCCGTCCTCGCCAGCCACGACGCCGGCTACGAGGACGCCAAGGCCCGCCTCCAGGCGCTCGCGCGTAACTTCGATGTCGACCTCGAGACGCCGCCGACTGACCACCCAACCTTCATTTCCGGTCGCACCGCTGCGGTCGTCATCGACGGCGACGAAGTCGGCGTGATCGGCGAGGTCCATCCCAAGGTGCTGGTCGAACACGATCTTGAGGTGCCAGTGTCGGCCTTCGAGTTCGATCTCGAGGCGCTGCGCTGATACGGTCTGCTGTCACGAGTGACCGGTGGGACCGCAGTGCGGGTCGCGGGCCCACCGGCACTGACTGCCAATAGTCCGTATGAGAAGACGGCGGTTTTCTCGAGTTCAGCGCTGTTGCTGCGGGATCGGTTCAGTCTATTGTACCGCGAGCGACCGGAGGGAGCGGGCGGGCCGACGACTGACTCGGAGCGAACGAAGTGAGCGGAGAGGAAGGAGGAGTGCTTTTCATCGAAGTTTTGCCGAGAGCGCGGCGAAGCCGCGCTCGCAGAGCAAAAGTTCGTTCTTTAGAATTCGTGTTCGACGTCGTCCTCGTCTGCTTTCTGAATGATGATTTTACCGTCCCGGACCCGGACGAAGACCTCGTCGCCGATATCCATGCCCGCGACTGCGAGTTCATCCTCGTGGAGATTGAGGTGGACGTTGTGATAGTTGCCGTCGTCGTCTTTCGCACCGCTTGGACTCAGCTTCTTTTTCCGTACCATCGCGGGATTCTATTCCGAACTTCGCCGTAGGATATACTTAAGTGTTTTCGACGCCCAGGCGAATGACGCCGATCGCGGATCCTGCAGACGAGTGGCGTCAGCGCTGTACTTAAAGATACCGACGCAGTCGGCCGGTTTCCGGGGATATCTTTATGTCGGGTCGTGTGCTCGTTTGACACGGAGGCGAAAATCATGGTACGCGAAGACGGTAAACGAAACTTTGCCCTGCGTGAATCGGGCGGTGACGAATCGAGTGTCTTTTCTGGCAATACACCCCGTCAGGCCGCGCTCAAGGCGGCCCGACGGCTCGAGCCCGGCCCGAGCGAAGCGGAGGCCGAGCGCGTCGAACTCAAACTGCGAGAGAAGGGAACGGACAAGGTACACATCTATGAGGGTTGGGCCTGGGAGGAGACGGCTCCAAGCGACAAGCCTGACTGGATGCCAGACGAGATTACGGAAGCAAACGTCTCGAAGAAAGGAATTGATCACTTAGACGAGTAGTCCGTTTGGTTTGTTGTTTTCTCTCGTGTGCCCGGCCGATAGCGATGCCGTCGTCCAGCGCGTGTGGCGCGTACCAGCCCTGACAGCCAACCCGCGGTTGCCCCGGGTCGACTGTAGGTATTGTCGATCGAACTGGAAGACCCGACGGTCTTTTGACCCATACTGCACTATCGGCCCGTAATGGCTGCAGTTACGCTGGGTCCCGAAGGAACCTATTCACACCGGGCGACGAGTGCGATCGCCGACAACGGCGAGATCGACTTCCGCCAGTCGGTGACGGCGATCGTCGACGCCGTCGCCGCCGGCGAGTACGACCGGGGCGTCATCCCCATCGAGAACAGTATCGAGGGCTCCGTGACGGAGAGTCTCGACGCGATCGCCGACTACGACGTCGCCGTCGTCCGTGAGATCGTTACCCCGATCCGTCACGCCCTGCTCGCACAGGGTCCGGAATTCGACACCATCGCCAGCCACTCGCAGGCGCTGGCGCAGTGTCGGTCCTATCTCGAGCGCGAGTACCCCGACGCGACCCTCGAGGCCGTCGCGAGCACGGCACAGGGTGTCGAGTTCGCCCGCGAGGATCCGTCGGTCGCTGGCATCGGTCATCCGGCGAACGCCGACGGCGACGGTCTCGAGGTGTTGGCCGAGGACATTCAGGATCAGGACTCCAATGCGACGCGGTTTTTCGCGCTCGCACCTGCCGACGAGCGCTCGACCGGCGGTGGCAAGACCTCGCTGGTCGTCTATCCGAACGCGAACTACCCCGGGCTGTTGCTCGAGTTGCTCGAGCCCTTCGCGGATCGGGATATCAACCTGACCCGCGTCGAGTCACGGCCGAGCGGGCAGCGGCTGGGCGATTACGTCTTCCACATCGACTTCGAGGCCGGCCTCTACGAGTCGCGCACACAGGAGGCGATCGCAGACGTCGAGGACCTCGCCGAAAACGGCTGGGTCCGGCGACTCGGCTCCTACGACACCGAACACGTCGTCAAGTGACGCTCGCAGACGGCTCGAGCGCTGCAAAACGGTTACTCGGCGGTCGTGTTTTCCGTCTGGCTGATCCAGTCTCGGACGTGGTCAGCAGAGGTCATCACGCCCAGTCCCGCCACGAACGACAGGAAGGCTGGCACGAGGATCCACAGGAGGTCGGGATGCTCAGAACCGGTGTGTAGGACGGTATCGATCATTGGCAATTCTAGACGAGCAGCCGTGCATAATTCGACCGACGGGGGCAGAATTAACCGTTACCGAACGGGGCCGGTATCGTCCCGGACATTGCCGCGTTAGCCGACCACAAACTGTTTTTCAGGTCCCGCGCTACCACAGGTATGCCACTCGCTTCAGGTGACGACGCGCCGACCGTGACCGCACCGAATCAGGACGGTGAGGAAGTCACCCTCGCGTTCGAGGAGCCAACGGTCGTCTACTTCTATCCCAGAGATGATACACCCGGCTGTACCATCGAGGCCAACCACTTCCAGCGCGAGCGCGAAACCTATCAGGACGCAGGTGTCTCCGTCTACGGCGTCTCGACTGACGATATCGACTCCCACCAGTCCTTTTGTGCGTCGGAAGGCCTCGAGTTCGACCTACTCGCAGATCCTGACGCCGAACTCGCCGCGGCCTTCGATGTCGAACTTCGGAACGGCAAACCCGCGCGGACGACGTTCCTGCTGGCCGACGGCGAAGTGCAGGCGGTCTACGAGGGCGTCGACCCTGACGGCCACGCACGCGAAGTTCTGCGTGACGCCCTCGAGGACGGCCTCGTGACCCTTCCCGAGTGAGCGTTCTGTCGTCGTTCTGCGGGCAGAATTTATCCCGGTCGGCGACCTACAGATGCGTATGCGACGCAATCCGTTCGACGAAGTAGAGGAGCTGCTCGACCGCGTGAGCCAACAGGTCGAACAGGGGATGGCTGCCGGCGGGCTGCAGGTTCCGGGGACAGTGCCGGTCGATGTCGCCGACCGCAACGAGGAGTACGTCGTCACGGCTGACCTCCCCGGCTACGAGACCGAGGACATCGAGTTGACGCTCTCGGACGGGACGCTGCGCCTCGAGGCCGATCGGATCGACGAGGGCGAGTTCGCCGAGGGGCATTACATTCGCCGCGAACGGACGGAGACCTCGGTGAATCGACGAATTCGGCTCCCCGAACCGGTCGACGAAGAAGCGGTGGCTGCCGGCTTCGAAAACGGTGTGCTGACGGTTCGGCTGTCGAAGGAGTCGGGTGGCGAGGATTCGAAGCAGATCGACATCGAGTAATCCTCGAGTTGATACGGTCTGCTGTCACGATGTCCGGTGGGGCCGCAGGGCGGTCGCGGTCCCACCGGCACCGGCACTGACTGACAGGAGTCCGTATGAAAGCCGGCTACCGTAAACTCGTTTTCGAGGGCGGTACGCGGTGCCGTACAGTGGCTTGACGGGCTAGTGTATGGAAAGGTATAGGGAGATGTCTCACAGAGACGTATATAAGCAAATGAGTGACGAGGGATACGACCACGCGACGGTCGAACGGCGCTGGCAGGAGGCGTGGGACGACGCGGACGTCTACCGGACGCCCGACGACGTCGACGATCCGACGTACGTTCTGGGGATGTACCCGTATCCGTCGGGCAAACTCCACATGGGGCACGTCCGCAACTACACGATCACGGATGCATACGCTCGCTACCGCCGGATGCGCGGCGACGACGTGCTGCACCCGATGGGCTGGGACGCCTTCGGCCTCCCCGCGGAGAACGCGGCCAAGGAACGCGACACGAACCCGCGTGACTGGACGTTCGACTGCATCGAGACGATGACCGACCAGATGGAGTCGATGGGCTTTGGCTACGACTGGGAGCGCGAAATCACCACCTGTACGCCAGACTACTACCAGTGGAATCAGTGGCTCTTCGCTCGCTTTCACGAGGAAGGGCTGGTCGAACGCCGCGACGCCGAGGTCAACTGGTGTCCCGAGTGTGAGACCGTCCTGGCCGACGAACAGGTCGAGGGCGAGGCCGAACTCTGCTGGCGCTGTGACACCCCCGTCGAACAGCGCAAACTCGAGCAGTGGTTCCTGAAGATCACCGAGTACGCCGACGAACTGCTCGAGGCCATCGACGACCTCGAAGGCTGGCCCAACTCGGTGCGCCAGATGCAGCGCAACTGGATCGGCCGCCAGTACGGGACGGAACTGGATTTCGAGGTCGAGGGCCACGGCCCGGTCGAGGCCTTCACGACCCGTGTCGACACGATTCACGGCGCGACCTTCTTCGCGCTCGCGCCCGACCATCCGATCAGCGAGGACCTGGCCAAGGAGGACGACGATGTTCGACACTTCATCGAACACGAAGCCGATCCCGAGGGCGACGAGCCAAACGGCGTCGAGACGGGCCTGACGGCGACGAATCCCGTCACCGGCGACGAGATTCCCGTCTACGTCGCCGACTTCGTCCTCTCGGACGTCGGAACGGGCGCGCTGATGGCCGTTCCCGGCCATGACGAACGCGACCACGCGTTCGCCGAGAAGATGGGGATCGAGATCACGCCGGTGATCGCTCCCGAGCCCGACGACTGGGACGGTGAGACGGTTCCCGACGCACCCGACGTCAGCGAGGACGCGTTCACCGACGACGGTGTCCTGATCAACTCCGGCGAGTACAGCGGCCTCGACAGCGAGACGGCCCGCGAGCGACTCACCGAAGACATCGAGAGCGCCGAGAAGGCCACCCAGTATCAGCTGCGCGACTGGGGTATCTCCCGCCAGCGCTACTGGGGGACACCGATTCCGGTTATCCACTGCGACGACTGTGGCCCGGTCATGGTCCCCGAGGAGGACCTCCCGGTCGAACTACCGGAGTTCATCAACACCACTGGCAACCCACTCGATGCCGCAGACGAGTGGAAGGAGACCACATGTCCGGAGTGTGGCGGCGACGCGACTCGCGAGACCGACACGATGGACACCTTCGTCGACTCCTCGTGGTACTTCCTGCGATACGTCTCGCCGGACCTCGAGGACGCACCCTTCGACTTAGAGCGCGCGAACGACTGGATGCCGGTCGATCAGTATGTCGGCGGCATCGAACACGCCGTGATGCACCTGCTCTATTCGCGCTTCTTCACGAAGGTGCTCGCAGACCACGAAGGCTTAGAGCACCGCGAACCCTTCACGAATTTGTTGGCACAGGGAATGGTCCAGCTCGAGGGCGAGAAGATGTCCAAGTCGAAGGGAAACGTCGTCTCGCCCCAGCGGATCGTCGAGGACTACGGCGCGGACACGGCGCGGCTGTTCATGATGCAGGCCGCCCAGCCCGAGCGTGACTTCGACTGGAGCGAAGAAGGCGTCCGGTCGACCTATGCCTTCCTCACCCGGCTCCAGGGGATGGTCGAGGACTACGTCGCGGACCAGCCCGACGGTGACGACGACGCGATCGCCAGCTACGTCGACGCGGAGATCGACGCGACGATCGCCATCGCCAGCGGCGAGTACGACGACCTGACGTTCAACAAGGCGCTGCGCGAAACCCAGGATCTGGTGCGGACGCTGCGGCAGTACGCCGACTACACCGAGCCCCACGCCGAGACCTACGAGCGCGGGCTGTCGGCCGTCGTCCGACTGCTTGCGCCGGTCGCGCCCCACCTCACAGAAGAGCTCTACGACGAACTCGGCGGTGACGGGTTCGTCGCCGAGGCCGACTGGCCGACCGCGAAGATCGACCGCGACCGCGTCGCCAAGCGCCGTCAACTCGTCGAGAACACCCGCGAGGACATCCGTGACATCGTCGAGGTTGCGGGCATCGAGGATCCCCTGGCCATCGACGTCGTCATCGCCCCCGACTGGAAGTACGACGCCTTAGAGATCGCCATCGAGAGTGACGCTGACAACCTGATCGGAGAACTCATGCAGCAGTCACACATCCGCGAGCAGGGCGACGCCGCTGCCGACTACGGCCAAGACCTCCAGGCCGAACGCGAGGCACTGACGATGACCCTCGAGCCCGACGCAGAGTATGAGGCACTCGAGGCGGCCGCGTGGCTGATCGAACGCGAGTTCGAGGCCCCGGTCGATGTCGTCCGTGCTGACGAGGCAGCCGACAGCGTCCTCAAAAACGCCGAACCTGGCCGGCCGGCGATCGAGATCGAGGACTGAGACAGGGCTGCTGTCCCGAGTGACTGGCACGACCGTGGACAACTCGCGGTCGCGCTGCCATTGACGTACAGCAGTCTGTCTGACCGGCTACACCGACAGCAGCGACACCTGAACCACCATCAGACCTGACAACAGACTATCTAGTTTATACGCTGGCCTGCTGTAGAGGCGTGACAGCACCGGTTGGTTCTGAGGATGACCGAACAACGCACAGCGCCGTTTCGATGGCCGTTCACAGACGGGTCGTCACTGAACGCACCACACGGTATCACGATGACCCTTCGCAATGGGTTGTTCGCCCACTGGCCGGTCGACCCGGACGAACTTCGCCCGCACGTTCCCAGCCAGTTGGCACTCGAGACATGGGACGGCCGCGCCTGGGTGAGCGTGCTCCCGTTCGTCCTCACGAACGTCGGCCTCCGCGGAACGCCGTCGATCGTACGGCTCGCTTTTGGTGACCTCACCGTCCGGACCTACGTCCGATATCGGGGCACTCCTGGCCTGTTTTTCTTCAGCATCGACATCGGGCGATCGCTGATCGCGACGACTGTCGGCCGAACGATCGGGTTGCCAGTCTCCAGCGCAACCATGCGGGTCGGTGCGACCGACCAAAACCGCGTGGCCTTTCGGAGCCGGCGACGGAAGACAGAGAGTGAGACACCCGCCCGCTTCGCCGCGACCTACCGCCCGACCGGAGCGGTCTCCCCTGCTCCGCCGGACACGCTCGAGTACTGGCTCACTGCTCGCCGACGGTTCTACGCGCCGACCGCACGCGGTATCGTGACCGGCGACATCGCACACGATCCGTGGCCGCTCCAGCCTGCCACGGTGACGATCTACGAAAACACGATGTTCGAGGCCGATGGCCTGCCGTCACCGACTGGCGAGCCGATTGTCCACTACGTTGATAACGTGTCGATGACTGGGTCGATTCCGTGGCTGCTACGCGGTCGCTGAAGACTCCTCTTTTTACCCGTCGACACCGACCAGATCGAGCCCGTAGCCCGCCCCGTCGGCCGACGCCTGCTCGTAGACCACGTGCGCGGCCGCCACGTCCTGGATCGCGAGCCCGGTCGAGTCGAAGACCGTGATGCCAGTCTCGTCGTTCCGTCCGTCTTTCGCCCCGACGACGAGTTCGCCGATCTCGCCGTAGATATCTGCGTCCGTCAGCACCCCCTCGCCGTAGGGGACGTTGATCTCACCCGAATGCGTACACTGCTCGTGGTCGTCGATGACGATCCGAGCCGCCTCGAGCACCGCGTCGGCCAGTTCGTGTTTCCCCTCGGCGTCGGCACCGATGGCGTTAATATGGGTGTGTTCGCCGACGTCCTCGAGACCCACGATCGGGTCTTCGACCGGCGTCACCGTCGAGAGCACGTCACAGCTCCCGGCTTCTGCAATCGAGCCACCGCGAACGTCGAACTGATCCTCGTAGGTCTCGACGAACTGTTCGACGCGCTCTTCGTCGGGGTCCGAGACGACGACCTCCTCGATCGGTCGGACCTCGCTGATCGCCTCGAGTTGCATATAGGACTGGACGCCAGCCCCGACGAGCCCGAGACTCGAGGCGTTCTCGACGGCGAGGTAGTCGGTAGCGACGGCCGCCGCCGCACCGGTGCGTTTCATGGTGAGTGTCGTCCCGTCCATGATCGCAAGCGGGAAGGCGGTCTCGGGGTCGGAGTAGATCATCGTTCCCAGGACCGTCGGCAGGTCGTGGTCCTCGGGATTGTCGGGGTGGACGTTGACCCACTTGAGTCCCGCGGCGTCCCACTCGCCGGTATCGAGATAGGCGGGCATCGACCGGAAGTCGCCGTTGTACTGTGGGAGGTCGATGTAGGACTTGACGGGCATCTGCGTGTCGCCGCGCTCGAAGGCCCCGAAGGCACCCTCGACGGCGTCGATGACGTCGGCGAGGCGTGCGTACTCGTCGACATCGTCACTGTCCAGAACCAGCGTGTTCATACTGGTGACTATTGGTGGTGACTACTTATATTTCGTCAGTAGCTACCGACAGCACGCACCACTGCGTGTTGTCAGCCCGTCGCGTGGAGCAACACGACGCCGGTCCGATACGACGCGAGCCGGTCGCCGTCGCCCTCGTACTGAAACTCGAATGCTTCCGCGAGATTGGCCGGCGCGTCCGACAACAACGATCGAATCCGCTGGCGGTCTCCCTCGGGGACGGCCATGCGGTCGAGCCAGGCGTCAACCTCGAGTTCCCGGCTCGTCTCGTGGACTGTTTCGACCGTCAGTCCCGTCGCTTCGAGCCAGTCGAGCCACTGCGCTCGAGAGTAGGTCTCGACGTGTCCCGAATCGCGGAGTCGCTCGATTCGGTTGATGTCGGCCGCCAGCTCGGGATCGGCCGGCACGCAGAGATCCTCGAACGCGAACACACCACCCGGTTCGAGGACGCGATCGACTTCGGCAAGGAACGCCTCGGGATCGGGAAAGTGGTGGGCTGCGAACCGACAGGTGACCGCATTGAACTGATCCGCGGGAAACGGGAGCCGTTCGGCATCGACTGCCACACCCTCGAGCCCGTCGTATTCGGTCGTCGCCGTCTGGACCATTGCCGGCGAGAGGTCCGACGCGACGACTCTCGAGACGCCAGCATCGGCGAGCGAGCCAGCGACGTGGCCCGCACCAGTCGCCACGTCCAGTGCACACGTCGCGTCGTGACACCAGTCGATGAGTTGCTCGAGGTCCGCGCCGTGCTTGAGGGTGTTCCCGTCCAGATAGCCGTCCGTTGCGTCGCTGAAGGACGCCGCAACGTCGCGTTTTCTGCCGGTGTTGTTCGTCACTGCCACCACTTATAGTGAAAACTACATGATTGTTTCGTGTGGTGTGTTGACGAACGGTCGGTTGCTCGAGATTCCGAGAGACGGGACGTCAGGATTGGATTTGAGAATAAGGCGAAATGACAGCAAAAGATGGGCCGACTCGAAACGGGAGAGACGGTGATGCAAGCGGTACTGGCTCCCACCGCGAGCGGCGGGGCTCGAGTCTACTGTCGGCGAGCGAGCGGTTCAGCGAACCCGAGCGATGCCGTTCGCCGAGCGCGGAGCGCTCGGGCCGACGAGCGACCAACGGGAGCGAGGAGGCTTTTATACTAAATTTTGCCGAGGGCGCGGCTTCGCCGCGCCCGCAGTGCAAAATTTAGTTTTAGCTCGCGGGTCACTCCGTTCCCCCGCTCGCTTTCAGCGGTTCTCACTCACTACGTTCGTTCCGAACCGCTCTTACATCATGCCGCCCATGCCACCGCCCATACCGCCCATGCCGCCCATGCCACCGCCGCCCGGCGGCATCTCGTCGCCCTCGTCGTCGTCGTGGGAGACGGCGAGGTCGCCAGCGGCGATGACGTCGTCGATGCGAAGCAGCATGACGGCCGCTTCGGTGGCGGATTCGATGGCCTGGGTCTTCACGCGCAGCGGCTCGTAGACGCCCTCGGCGTCCATGTCGATGGTGTCGCCGGTGTAGGCGTCGAGGCCAGCGCCGGTGTCGCCACCGTCGTGGGCGCTTCGCAGTTCGACCAGCGAGTCGATGGGGTCCAGCCCAGCGTTCTCGGCCAGCGTGCGCGGGATTACCTCGAGCGCGTCCGCGAAGGCTTCGACGGCGAGCTGCTCGCGGCCGCCGACGGAGTCAGCATAGTCACGCAGGGCGAGCGAGAGGTCGATCTCGGGTGCGCCGCCACCGGCGAGGACTTTGCCGTCCTCGATGGTCGTGCGCACCACACCGAGGGAGTCCTCGATGGCGCGGTCGATCTCGTCGATGACGTGCTCGGTGCCACCGCGGAGAATGAGGGTGACGGCCTGTGCGTCGTCGACGTCTTCGACGAAGATGCGCTGGTCGCCAGCGATCTCCTTCTGGGCGACGCTGCCGGCGACGCCGAGGTCCTCGGCGGTCAGGTCGTCGACGCTCGAGACGGGCGTCGCGCCGGTCGCACGGGCGAGCTGGCTCTGGTCGCTGGACTTGACGCGACGGACCGCGATGATGTCCTCCTGTGCGAGGTAGTGCTGGGCCATGTCGTCGATGCCGCCGTCGACGAAGACGACGTCAGCACCGGCGTCGGCGACCTGCTCGGCCATCTCGCGCAGCTGGGCCTCTTCCTGTTCGAGGAACTGCTCGAGTTGGTCGGGGTCGGTGACGTTGACCTCGGCGTCGATCTCGGTCTCTTTGATTTCGAGGTCGCCGTCGATGATCGCGACGTTGGCGTCCTCGGCGAAGTAGGGCATGTTCTCGGAGACGCGCTCCTTGTCGACGATGACGCCCTCGACGAGCTCGGAGTTCTCGATCGAGCCGCCGACGACCTTCTCGACTTTGATGTTGTCCGTGTCGACGCCGTCGTCGTCAGCGACCGCGCGGACGGCATCGACGACGAGCTCCGAGAGCAGGTCCTTGGCGCTTTCTGCGCCCTTGCCGGTCATTGCCGTCGCGGCGATCTGCTCTAGGACCTCGGTGTCGTCCTCGTCGACGTCGATGGCGATCTCCTCGAGGGCGTTGATCGCTTCTTCGGCGGCTTCTCGATACCCCTGTGCGAGGGTGGTCGCGTGAATGTCCTGATCGAGCAGGTCCTCGGCCTGGCTTAAGAGTTCGCCGGAGATGACGACGGCGCTTGTCGTGCCGTCACCGACTTCCTCTTCCTGGGTCTCGGCGACTTCGACGATCATGTCGGCCGCGGGGTGGTCGATCTCCATCTCCGAGAGCAGGGTGACACCGTCGTTCGTGACGATGACGTTCCCCGAGGAGTCGACGAGCATCTTGTCCATCCCCTTCGGGCCGAGCGTCGTCCGAACCGATTCGGCGACCGCTTTCCCGGCCTGTACGTTCATGGACTGTGCGTCCTCTCCGGAGGTCCGCTGGCTGTCCTCCGAGAGTACGATAAGGGGCTGGTTGCCCATCTGCTGTTGAGCCATAGTCACCCGAACGATTGATTGCTATTCTATATAAACCTTTTGCTACCCACCAAATGTGACCCCGTGATCACCCTTTCGTCTGTCGTTTTCGAATTACTGGTTGTCGGGTATTTATACCGCTAATTCTCGAGAACGACCGATCGACTGATACGGACTCCGATCAGTCAGTTCCGGCGCACCCGCGACCTGTCCTGCGGGTGCGCCGGTAACCAGTGATAGCAGACCGTATGACGCGTCGCTGACGATCGAGTCCCAGTCAGAAGCGGTGGAAGACAACTAGCCGGTCACGTGTCACCAGCCCGAGTAGCCACCGGAAACGGGTGGGAAGGGAAACTCAGGACTGGCCACCAGGGAATCGGTGGTATTCAAGTCCCTGATGTTTCATCTCGTTGTGTTTCTCCTCGAGGAAGGAGTAGACTGCGCCGTGGGGCGCGCCGTCGAGCAGCATCTCGGCGGCGCTGCGGACGGCGTCGACTTCCTGTGGCGCACCGATGATCCCAAGTGTCGAGCCGTAGATGACGACGTCGGCACCGGTCAGCTCTTCCATCAGTTCGCGGGTTCGGCCACCCTCGCCGATGAGCCGGCCCTTCTTGCGTTTCATGTCGTTTTTGTTGCGCGCGGCGGCGTCGATATCGACGACGTCGAATAACATCATGTCGTCCTCGAGGAGTCGTAGGGCGTCTTCGGGTGCGAAGCCGCGGCCGATCGCACGAACGATATCGGGGCCTTTGAGGCCGAGCACGGGATCGCCGACGGTTTCGACAGCGACGGAGCCGTTTTCCGAGTCGATGTCGAGTCGTACTTCCGCTTCCGCCTCGATCTCGCGCATCGTCTCGCCTCCTTCGCCAATAAGAACGCCGATGCGGTCCTGCGGAATCTTCACGTGCTGCATACAGTCTGTTACTGGCTGGGTGAGGTTAAGACCTTGGTCCGCGAGTACTGGATACTGTCTGTCTCTCGCATGCACCTGTCTCGTTCGGTCTCCGATGCCGACGCTACTCGAGTGCTGATGGGACGCCGGCTCGCTCGAGTGCTTGCTGTCGTTCCGCGTCGGTGAGTCGATACGGCTGGATTTCAGTCGCCAGCTCGCCCAGCGCAGCGCGCCGGCGCTGGTGTGCCGCGAGAAACGTGGTGATTCGATCGATCGCGATTTCTTTTAGTTCGCCACTGAGCAGGTCGCCAGACCGATAGTCGGCCGCAATGCGCTCGAGTTCGGCATCGTCGGGTTCGAAGAAAAAGCGGAGATACTGAAAGGGAACGTCGACGGACGGATCACCACCCTTCTCGCGATGTTCCTCGAGGGTTGCCTGGCCGCCGGTGTAGGCATGTGTCCGAATCGTCTCGGCGACCGTTTCCGGGGCAGCAGTGAGCTCGATCGAGGGGGCATCGGCGGAGGAACTCATCTTTCCTGGTCCCTCGAGACTCGGAAGGAATCGGCCGAGGAGGGCACCGGGTTTCTCCACGGGGAGTGCCTCCTTCGCAGCAATGTCGCGACAGACGCGAACGTGCGGATCTTGATCGACGGCGATGGGGACGAGCGTCGGCTGTCGACCGCCGACGAGTTGCGGAAGCAGGAGGTGTGTCGCCTGGACGGCGGGATAGAACTGGAGGCCGACGGTGTCTTGCTCGCCGTAGACGGCCTCGACGGTAGCCGGCGTGAGATGTGTTGCGAGTCGCACAGCGAGGGGGTAGATCACGTCCGCATCGACGGTATCGATGATGAGTCTCGTCCTGTCGGGATCGAAGCCAACGGCGAGAATATCGCGGAGATTCTCGCGGGTATGCTGTCCGATTTCCGCGAAGGACTGTGCTTTCGCGAGGAACTTTTCGTCGTCGGAAAGCGGGATGTAGACCGTTGCTCCCGTCTCCTGCTGAAGCCGCTTGGCGAGATACAGTGGAAGAACGTGACCGAGATGCATCGGTCCCGACGGCCCTCGTCCGGTGACGATCGCGTGCGGCGCAGCGGCTTCGGCAGCCTCGAGGTACTCATCGATGTCTCGGCCCGCATAGAACGTCCGGCGACGGAGCAGCGGGTGCTCGGGAAAGCGAGCGAGCTGGTCGTCGGTGAGCCGATCGGCCCCGAACCGGTCGATGAGTTTCGCGTAGTCGATCTCGCCGTCAACAGCATACGGGGTAACGGTGAAGTCGTCAGTGGTAGTGGCGGTACGTGTCTCGGTCGCGTCGATATCGGTTTCGGTGTGATCTGTGGGTGACATTCGCATTGGATCGGCGACGGCAACAGCTGGCAGTCGGTTCCAGCAAAAACGAGCGGAGGGAGCGATCGCCGCCGCAGCCGCCGGGTTAGGCCGCGTCGCCCGCCGCGACGACACTGTCCGCTCTCGAGGGCGCGTGCCATCGCCACTGCCAGCCGAGAGCGGACATCAGTATGACTACATTTCGAGTCGACAATAAAGAGGATTTCGGACCTGCCTGACAGGCGTCCGTCTCAGTCTCGAGACGGATCCGGCTCCGGGCTCGTGACGAACTCGAGGAGGTCGTCTTCGGTCACGTCCAGTCCCTGCCGGGAGAAAAACGAGGCGACGTTCCGACAGTCACGCTCTAAGAAGTCACGACTGTTGGGGTGGTGGACGGTGACGGCCTGCCCGAGGTCGATGAGCACGAGTTGGCCCTCAGCCTCGTCGAAGACGACGTTGTATTCGCTCAAGTCGCCGTGGATCAGCCCGGCCGAGTAGAGTCGACGCATGTACTCGCGCATGACCTCGTAGGCAGTCTGGGGGTTCTCGATGTGGACCTCGCCGAGGCGTTTCGCGCGGCCGTCCTCGGTGCCGATGTACTCCATGACGAGGACGTTGCGCTCGGTGGCGATCGGTTCTGGCACCCGCACCCCGGCCGCTTGCGCTCGCCGGAGGTTTGCCAGTTCCTTTTTGGTCCACGCGAGGACGACGTCTTTCTTCTGGCCGCCCAGTCCTTCGAAGCGCGGGTCGCCCTCGAGGTAGTCGCGCATCTGCCGGAAATTCGAGGCGTTGATCCGGTAGATCTTGACCGCGACCTCGCGGTCGTCGCCTAGTGCGTGATAGACGTTCGCCTCTTTGCCCGTCGACAGCGGCCCGCCGAAGGCCTCGACGTAGCCGTCCTGGACCAGTTTGTACAGCGCTGCGAAGGTAGCATCGTCGAACACCGACTGCTCGACTTTGAACTGGTCGGCGTCTTTGATTCGCTCCTCGAACTGTTCGAACTCCCGGTCGCGCTTGCGGGCGATCCGATCCGCTTCGGTATCCGAGACGTCGATCTCCTCCCATTCGTCGCCTGGGGTCTCGGCTTCATCTACGTCGACCAGTCCGAACTCCGTTCCCTGTCCCATCTAGTCGGTCGTAGTGGCTCTGAAGGGTAAAGTACTGGGTCTCGTTTGACGACGTGTCCTCGAGGGTGACAGTAACTGGGAGGCTTCGTTCGGCTGCTGTAACTCTCGAACAGACTTATCTACCTGTTCGTAGTCACAGAACACCATGAGTGATGCTAGCACAGGTAGTGGCGCGGAGTCAGAGCATGACCACGCCCAGCACCACGAGGGTCCGGGCTACACAACGCCACAGGCTGCCATCGAGGAGGGCGGACGGGAGAAACTGGCCTACGTGATGAGTCTCTACGTCGGCACGGACGTCGACGCGCCGGACTTCGTTGCGGTCGTCGACCTCGATCCCGAATCGGACACGTACTGCGAAATCATCGACCGCATCGAGATGCCTAATCGCGGTGACGAACTCCACCACTTCGGGTGGAACGCCTGTTCATCGTCGTGTCACATGGAAGGCCTCGAGCGTCAACACCTGATCGTCCCAGGTCAGCGTTCCTCGCGGCTTCACGTGATCGACGCGGCGGACCGGCGCAATCCCGAACTGGTCAAGGTGATCGAACCCGAGGAGGTCTTCGAGTACGACCTCTCGGCACCGCACACAGTCCATTGCGTTCCGGACGGACAGATCCTGATTAGCATGCTCGGCGATGCCGACGGCGACCTTCCCGGCGGCTTCCTCGAGTTAAACGAGGATTTCGAGATCGAGGGCCGGTGGGAGCCCCCGGGCGAGATCGAGATGAACTACGACTACTGGTATCAGCCACGCCAGAACGTGATGGTCTCGACCGAGTGGGCTGCACCGAAGACCTACTATCCGGGCTTCGATCTCGAGGACGTCGAGGAGGGGAAGTACGGCCAGCAGATCCATTTCTGGGACTGGGAGGACGGCACCGTCGAACAGACGATCGACCTCGGCGAGGAGGGACAGATTCCACTCGAGGTACGATTCCTCCATACGCCCGAATCGACGCACGGCTTCGTCGGGACCGCGCTCTCGTCGAACATGTTCCACTTCTGGCGCGACGAAGAGGCCGGCGAGTACCGCGCTGAGAAAGCGATCGATTTCGAGGCCCGCGAGCATCCAGACTGGGACATGCCCGTTCCCGGGCTGACAACCGACATCCTGATCTCGATGGACGATCGCTACCTGTTCGGCTCGAACTGGCTCCACGGTGAGGTCTGGATGTACGATATTTCGGACCCGTCGAACCCGCGACGGGCCGACTCGCTTTCGGTCGGCGGCACCTTCGGCGACATCCGCGAAGTCCAGGGGCGGGAAATCGTCGCTGGCCCGCAGATGCTGCAGCTCTCGCTGGATGGCCAACGGCTCTACTGGACCACCTCGCTGTTCTCGTCGTGGGACGACCAGTTCTACCCCGAGGAGGCAGAGCGTGGCTCGGTGATGCTGAAAGCCGATGTCGATCCCCGAACGGGCACCCTCGAGTTAGATGAAGACTTCCTCGTCGACTGGGGAGAGTGTCCGGCGGGTCCGGCCCGCGCCCACGAGATCCGCTGGCCCGACGGCGACTGCACGAGCGACGTCTGGCAGTGACTGCGCCAATGGCGAGCCATGAGGTCCGCCTCGAGTGGCCCACCGGCCGGACGAAGACGGTGACGGTCCGCGAGGACGAGACGGTCCTCGAAGCGGCCGGACGCGACGGGATCGGACTGCCCTACGGCTGTCGAACCGGTGCCTGCGGGACCTGTACCGGTCGGCTGCTCGAGGCCGCCGGACGCGAGTCGAACGACGATCAGGTCCTCGACGTCGACGACGCGTTCGCGTATCGCCGGTGCCAGCGAGCGCTGAAGGATCGACACCGGGCAGACGGCTACGTCCTGTTGTGTGTCGCCGAGCCGCGAGCCGACTGCCGGCTCGCTGTCGGCCCCAGCGTCCATACGGAACTGGTCGAAAACCCGTGGAAATGAGGCTGCTCGCCGACCCGACCCGAGCCGGATCGAAATAGCTCGATCGCGTCGCTGTCAGTACCGTTAACGGGGGCGAGCCGCTACCCTCGAGCAATGCCAGCCGCCGACGAGAACGCGGACGCGGGCAATCCCTATCTCCGGGATCCGCCGACCGATTTCGCGCCGATCGAAGAACTGTCGGAGACTGAGGCCGAGCAGCAGGTCGAACTGCTTCGCGAGGCGATCCGCGAACACGACCGCCGCTACTACGTCGAAAGTGAGCCGCTGATCGCTGATCGGACCTACGACGCGCTTTTCGCTCGCCTGCAGGAACTCGAGGACGAATTCGACCTCGCCCATCCCGACAGCCCCACCCGCAGCGTCGGCGGCGAACCACTCGAGGCGTTCGAGACGGTCGAACACGTCGCGCCGATGCTGTCGATCGACGCGAGTGGTGAGGCCGAGGACGTTCGAGCGTTCGACGACCGTGTCCAACGCGAGGTTGGCGACGTCCAGTACGTCTGCGAGCCCAAGTTCGACGGCGTCTCCATGGAGTTCGTCTACGAGGACGGCTGGCTCGAGCGTGCCGTGACCCGCGGAGACGGCCGCGAGGGTGACGACGTGACGGCCAACGCGCGTACCATCGGCTCCGTCCCGCAGCGACTCCACGGCGACTATCCCGACTTCCTCGCTGTGCGGGGCGAAGTCTACATGCCCAAAGACGCCTTTCAGGCGTACAATCGCGAGCGCATCGAACGTGGCGAGGACCCCTTCGCGAATCCCCGCAACGCTACCGCTGGCACGATCCGCCAACTCGATCCGTCGGTCGTCGCCGAACGCCCGTTGTCGGTCTTCTTTTTCGACGTGCTCGAGGCCAGCGACCTCGCGGACAGCCATCAGGCCGAACTCGAGACGTTCCCCGAGTACGGCTTACGGGTAAACGACCAGGTCGAGGTGGTCGGCGAAAGCGCGGAACGGAGTTTCGCGGACGGTCACGCGGCGAAGCCGCGAGACCCGATCGAGGGCGCGATCGACTATCGCGATCGGATGCTCGAGGCCCGCGACGAGTTAGACTACGAGATCGACGGCGTCGTGATCAAAGTCGACGACCGCGAGGCCCGCGAGGAACTCGGGCGGACGGCCCGCCACGACCGGTGGGCGTACGCTTACAAGTTCCCCGCCCGCACGGAAGTGACCACGATCGCAGACGTTGCCGTTCAGGTCGGTCGAACCGGCCGACTGACGCCCGTGGCTCTGCTCGAGCCGGTCGACGTCGGTGGCGTCACCGTCTCGCGGGCGAGTTTGCACAATCCCGCGGAGATCGCAGAGAAAAACGTCAACGTGGGCGACACAGTCCGCGTTCAGCGTGCCGGAGACGTGATCCCCTACGTCGAGGAAGTCATCGAGAAAGGCAGCGAGGGTCACTACGAACTGCCAGACACCTGCCCTGTCTGTGACAGCCCCGTCGAGCGTGACGGCCCCATCGCGTTCTGTACCGGCGGCTTAGGCTGTGACGCTCAGCTCCGCCGATCGATCGAATATTATGCCGGTGACGACGGCCTTGACCTCGAGGGACTCGGCGAGAAGAGCGTCCGCCAACTCGTCGACGCCGGGCTGCTCGACTCCGTTGCGGATCTCTATGATCTCGAGCGCGACGACCTGACCGATCTCGAGGGGTGGGGCGAGACGAGCGCCGCGAACCTGCTTTCGGAAATCGAGGCCAGTCGCGAGCCCCAGCTTGCCGAGTTCATCTCGGCGCTTGGCATTCCCCACGTTGGCCCGACGACGGCCCGCGAACTCGCTCGCGAGTTCGGGACCTTCGGGGCGTTTCGCACAGCCGCGGAAGACGAGCCTGACCGGCTCGAGGATGTCGAGGAGATCGGTGAGACCGTCGCCGAGACGATCCACGACTTCTTTACGAGCGAGGCCAACGCTGTCGTGGTCGACGATATCCTCGAGCATGTCTCGCCACAGGAAGCCGACACCGGCGCTGGCGGCGACGAACTCGACGGTTTCACGTTCGTCTTCACTGGCTCGCTCGAGGGAATGACCAGAAGCGAGGCCCAAGACCTCGTCGAAGCCCACGGCGCGAACGCGACGAGCAGCGTTTCAGGCAACACGGATTACCTCGTCGCCGGCGAGAACCCGGGCGCGACGAAACAGGAGGACGCGCGGGACAACGACGTGCCGATCGTCGACGAGGACGAGTTTCGGGCGCTGCTCGCGGAGCGGGAGATCGATCTCGAGTAGTCACTCGAGAACGCAGGCCTCGAGCCAGACCAACGGGGGACCTCACCCGCGGTGAGTGAGCACCACGATGACCGCGATCACGGCGGCGGCAACGCCGATGAGCATCGGCACAAGCTGCCCTGAACTCCACTCCCAGCCGAGATACTGGGTACCGATGATGGCGACGAGCGCAACGACGATGCCGATCGCCGTGATGGCCGGCGACGAGGTCCGACCGATCGAGAGTGCCATGGCCGAATGTTATCGAACCAACATAATAAGCGCTGGGCCGACCCTATTAAATGTCCACTCAGGTCGGCATTCGCTCGGCGATAATCGACAGCGACTCCCGCCCGTGTACCTCGCCCTCGAGATCCGGCAGCGTCACGATTTCGAGGTCGGGAAACGTCTCGTGGATCTCGGCGAGGCGCTCCTCGTGGCGGGCCTGGCGGGACTGACAGCGCGGACAGCCCTCGTGTGGGTCCTCGAGCACCCGGTTGACGATCAGGCGCTCGACGGGCACGTCGACCTCGCGAAGTCGCGCGACGAGCCGTTCGGTCTCCGCGATAGCCATCTGCTCGGGGATCAGGACGACCCGAAACTCGGTTCGGTCAGGATCGGCGAGCAACTCGCGGGCGCGCTCGAGCCGGGCCTGAAACGACGCGAGGCTCTCGTCGTCGTCCTGATTGCCGAGCATCGACAGCGGCCCGAACATCGCCGTGCGGGCGGCCGAGCCGATCCGGCGGGCCTGCCCGCGTAGCGATTGGGCTGTCTCGAGTGCGTTGCCCATGATACCGGGCATATCGAACAGCCGCAGTGTGTGGCCCGTCGGTGCGGTGTCGAAGACGATTACGTCCCACTCACCGGAGTCGACGTATTCGACCAGCAAGTCGAGTGCTGCGATCTCGTCGCTGCCGGCCGGCATCCCGCCGGAAAAGAGCCGTTCGATCTCCGCATCCGAGAGGCTGATACCGGCACTGCGCAGATCGGCCGCCAGCGCACGCGCCAGTTTTTCGTAGCGCTCCTGTTGTGTTGCCGGGTCGATCTCGACGCCCCACAGCTCGCCTTCGGCGTGTGTCTCTGCCTCGAGCGGGCCTGGTAGCTCGAGTGCGGTCGGTTCCGAGTCGATATCGGCCTCGAACGAGTCGGACAGTGAGTGGGCTGGATCGGTTGAGACAACGAGCGTCCGCTGCCCGGCGGCAGCAAGCGAGAGTCCGGTGGCCGCAGCACAGGTCGTTTTGCCGACGCCGCCTTTGCCGCCGTAGTAGATGCAGTCGGTCACGGCCACGGATACCACGATCGATGATATAAACGGTCTCCCGAAAACAGAATCGACCGTGTCGATCGGGGCCGAGCGGTCAGATATCGACGCGGTCGAACCGATAGAGCGCAATGGCCAGCGGGACGGCGCTCCAGAACAGCAAGATCAGGAGGGAGAACCAGTCTTCCAGATAGAACGGCACCCCATCGGGGAAGGCAGCCGTCGGAAACCGCGTCCCGATCCGGTCACTGGAGAGGGCGCTAAATAGCGTGATCGTGTTCTGATAGGCGTTCCCCGGGTCGATCATGTCGATAAACAGCGCCCAGTCGGGGAGTCTGGTCGTCTCGATCTGTTGGCCGGTCAAGCCCATCGTCGTGTAGGTGACGCCCTCGATGTAGCCACGTTGCATCAGGAGGCCGAGTGCCGTCCGGATCGAGTTCCAGACGATATAGAACAGGACGAAGATGCCAAACATCGCCGCGCCGGCCATCGTCGTCGATCGGGTCAGCGACGACAGCGAGACGGCGATACTCATGTATGCGAGCCCGTAGACGATCGTCATCGCGAGGAAGGCGATGTACGCGGGGAAGGAAAACTCCGAGACCGCGAACACGACGGCGACCATCGCGATAAGGAAGCCGATAAGCAACGATAGCGAGAGCACGGCCGTCCGACCGAGCAGCTTACCCAGTAAAACGTCTTTCCGAGAGTGAGGCAGCGACAGTAGGATCTTGATGCTACCCGCTTCGCGCTCGCCGGCGATGGCCTTCCAGCCGAGGAGCAGCGCGATCAGTGGGATGATCAGCTTACACACCTGACTGACGAGGGCGATGAAGCTGATCGTCGTAAAGCTGTCCGGATTCGCCCACGAGAGGAACCCGGCAAGAGCGGCCATCAGCGTGAAGAAGAACGCGCTCAGTCCCCAGAACAGCCACGAGCGAACCGCATCCTGGAAGTCCTTCTTTGCGACCGCGCGGACACTCTCGAGGTCGATCGAACTCGCAGGCGAGTTGCCCGCGTCCGTCGCATCCGTCCCAGCTCCGGTTTCGGTACTCATTGCGCGTGCACCTCGGTTTCCGTATCGGTCGTATACGACTGGAAGACATCGTCGAGCGAGGCTTCGGTCGTCTCGAAGTCCTGGATCTCGATGCCGCGATCCTCGAGCACCGAGAGGACAGCCGTCTTCGAGCCGTCGACGGTGACGACGACCGTCGGCGGTGCGTGGGACTCAACGGTGGCGTCGGTGACGTCGGGCAGCGAACGGATCGCCTGCAGGGCGTCATCGTCGATCTGATCGACGGTGACCCGTAGCGTCGTCCCGCCGTCGACGGAGTCGCGCAGTCCCTCGACGGAGTCGACGGCGACCATCTGGCCGTCGCGCAGAATGCCAACGCGGTCACAGACCGTTTCGACCTGCTCCATGATGTGACTCGAGAAGAAGACGGTCGCACCCCGCTCGTTTTCTTCGCGGACGATTTCGCGCATCTCGCGGGCTCCGTTTGGGTCGAGGCCGGTGGAGGGCTCGTCTAAGATCAGCAGGTCGGGTTCGCCGACCAGTGCCATCGCGAGCATGAGCCGCTGGGCCATCCCTTTCGAGTAGCCCCCGGCTTTTCGGTCGATCGCATCGGTCAGCCCGACGCGCTCGAGCAGCGCTTCGGGGTCGTCGGTTGCGTCTTTCGAGTCGATGACGAACTCGAGGTGCTGGCGGGCGGTGAGCCGATCGTACAACTCGACGCCCTCGGGGAGCACGCCGGTTCGCTGTCGGATCTCTCGGCTCTGTCGCTGGGCGTCCATACCGAGGACGCTGGCCGAACCCGACGTCGGGCGGACGAAATCGAGGAGAACGTTGATCGTTGTCGACTTGCCGGCCCCGTTGGGTCCGAGAAAGCCGAACACCTCGCCGTCCTCGACCTCGAAGGAGAGCGTTTCGAGTGCGACGGTCTGACCGAACCGCTTGGTCAGCTCGTCGACTGTGATAGCGGGCATGGCTGTGTGGTCGGAGCCGTGCCCGATAAGATTTGTGCCACTCGAACCGCGGCTGAATTCATCTGTTTCAGTTCGTCAACGATCGGATTCGGGGGTCCAAGCTGACGCCACAGGTCAGATCGGATCGTCGGGATCGTACCGCTCGGCGGTTCGGTCGACCTCCATGGCGTAGCGGTCGCGGGTTTCCTCGTCGGGCACCGCCTCGAGTTCGTCTTCGGGAATCTCGACCGCTGCGGTGACTTGTGTCCCGGTCCGCAACGCCGTCGAGGACCGCTGGCGCTGCTGATAGCGCGAGCCGTCCGGCGTCGCATAGACCAGCGTGACGAAATCGCGGTCACCCAGTTCCCGTTCGACCAGCCAGCACTGCACCGTCGAGTCGCTCATAGCCGACGAGTTTGCAGTCGAGCACCGAGAATGTACCGCGTTCGCGCCGTCCGTCCCGAAGGGACGGCCTACGGATGCGAACGACGAGCGTACACGCGCGAATGACGTCCATATGCGCGTGAACGAGCCCCGACGTACTTGGTGGTCGACGGTGGACAGGTGACGACCACCGATGGCCGGACGCCGGACCGAACGGATCGACGAGTGGCGCGAACGCGTCGACGAGCTGTGTTACGACGGCGAACGCGTCGAACGCCGCCTCGACCTCGAGCACGCGACGGTCGTCGTCACGACCCAGCGCGTGCTGGCGTTCGTTCCCACCACTGCCGGCCCGGCCTTTCGCCACGTCGATCGACCGAACGTCGGGACCGTCACCCTTGAGACGTCGCAGCGACTGGCCGTTCTCTGTGCCGGGATCATCGCTGCGTTTGCCGGCGTCGCCACGCTCGAGATGGCGACTAGCGTCACCGTCTCGTCGGCCGTTCCGTCCGTCGACCTCGAAGGGATCGCGCCCCTGCCCGGCTCCAATCTGCTCGTCGGCTTCGTCGAGACGGTGCTTGCGGCCATCGAAACCGGGCTGTTACTGCTGCAGTGGAGCGTCCTCTTGGCCGGTGTCGCCGCACTCGTCGTCGCGATCGGCCTCATCACGTACTACATTCGCTCGCGCACGCGGCTGCTCGTCGTGCGCGTCAGCGGCGACGACGACCTCGTGGTTCCCGTTAGCGGAGTCGATATCGAGGACGAGCTGGCCGTCGATCTCGAGGCCGCGATTCGGCCAGCACCGGAATCGACGCCAGCGCTCGAGACCGAAGACGGCCGACGTACCAGCAGCCGGAACTGGACCGAGATCGATCACGAGGAGTCAGGCTGAAACCGTCCCGCTCCGTAGGACCGCCGATGAACGCCGATGGGGTTCGCGAGCGCGCCGGATCGCTGCCGCGAGAGCCCGGCGTCTACCAGTTTCGGGAGGGTGAGACGACGCTGTACGTCGGGAAGGCGGTCGATCTTCGTGACCGGGTGCGGTCCTACGCCGGCCCACGCAGCGCGCGGATCGGTCGGATGGTCGAGCGGGCCGACGACATCGAGATCGCCGTCACCGACACCGAGACGCAGGCGCTGTTGCTCGAGGCGAACCTGATCAAGCGCCACCAGCCCCGGTATAACGTCCGACTGAAAGACGACAAGTCCTATCCGATGGTCCAACTGACCGACCACGACGCGCCGCGGATCGAGATCACCCGCGATCCCGATGAATCTGCAACCGTCTTCGGTCCCTACACCAGCAAACGACAGGTCGAGACCGTCGTGAAGGCGCTGCGCGAGACCTACGGGATCCGGGGCTGTTCGGACCACAAGTATGCGGGTCGCGACCGGCCGTGTCTGGACTACGAAATGGGGCTGTGTACCGCCCCCTGTACCCGCGAGATCGATCTCGCGAGCTACCGCGAGGACGTCACCGCCGTCGAACGCTTTCTCGAGGGCGAAACCGGAATCCTCGCCGATCCGCTGCGCCAGGAGATGGAAGCCGCTGCCGAGGACCAGCACTTCGAGCGCGCGGCGAACCTGCGGGATCGACTCGAGACCGTCGAGACCTTCCACGGCGAGGGCGGCGAGGCGGTTCAGTCGGTCGGCGACGAGCGAGCCGTCGACGTCCTCGGCGTCGCCATCGAGGGTGACGACGCCACCGTTGCCCGCCTGCGCGCCGAGGACGGCAAGCTGGTCGACCGGGATCGGCACACGCTCGAGGCTCCCGGTTCGTCGGAGGACGGCGATAGCGTTCCAGCCGTTCTGGCAGCCTTTATCGTGCAGTATTACGCCGAACGCGAACTGCCAGACGCCCTTCTGTTGCCCGAACGCCACGGCGACGAGGAGGTCACAGCCTGGCTCGAGATCGAAGGCGTCGCGGTTCGCGTCCCGGGTGCCGGTCGGGAGGCCAAACTCGTCGACCTCGCGCTGAAAAACGCTCGGCGCAACGTCGGCCGGCGCGACGAGTGTGGCATGCTCGCGGACGCCCTCGACCTCGACGCCGCCCGACGGATCGAAGGGTTCGACGTGAGCCACGCACACGGGACGGCGGCGGTCGGTAGCAACGTCACCTTCGTCGACGGCAGCGCCGAGAAACGCGAGTACCGACGGAAGAAACTCACCGATCAAAACGACGACTACGACAACATGCGCGCCTTACTCGAGTGGCGCGCTAGGCGGGCCGTCGAGGATCGTGATGACCGGCCCGACCCCGATCTGTTGCTGATCGACGGCGGCGAGGGACAACTCGAGGCCGCTCGCGACGCACTCGCCGCGGTGGGCTGGGACGTCCCGGCGGTCGCGCTGGCGAAAGCCGAGGAGCGCGTCGTGACGCCGGAGCGGGAGTTCGCGTGGCCACGTGACGCGCCGCATCTGCATCTCCTGCAGCGTGTGCGCGACGAGGCCCACCGCTTTGCGGTGCAGTACCACCAGACGGTCCGCGACGAGGTAAAGACGGTATTAGACGACGTCGAGGGGGTCGGTCCCGAGACCCGGAAGCGGTTGCTCGGGCGATTCGGCAGCGTCGAGAACGTCCGCGAGGCGAGCCTTGCAGACCTTCAGAGCGTCGAGGGGATCGGCGAGAAGACCGCCGCGACGATCAAGTCGCGACTCTGAGGGAGCCTGAACACGTCTTACTGTCGGTGAATCGCGCGATCGCCTATCGCAGCCGCTCATGGCTGTGGCTGAGAGCTGTCGGCCGTCGTTTGCGGGGTGGACCGCTCAGAACTCGTAGTGAGCGATCTCCCGTGAGTTGCAGTTCGAGCATCGGTCGCGGTCAGGCGCGAGCTTTGTCCCGCAGTTTCGGCATTCGTACAGCCCTGTGTCGTCGGGTTTCCCGCGTAGTGTTCTCAACACACCCATCTTTTGATCCCCCTTATCTAGGATAGTGGTGTGTACAACCATTAACATTATCGAGGATTGGAGTGAGACTCACGTTCTTTCGACAGTCGGTCTGAGGGGACGCTCTCGGAACGACTGCACTGAATCTCGTACTGGGGACGGGGCCGTCATGCGACCGGAACAGTCAGTGGCTTCGATGGACGGCGACCCATCCGATTGTGACACCTGCCACAGCCCTCGCTCACGTCATAGACGATTGATAGCTAACCCATTGCGACAGCAAGGACAGGACTATGGCCGCGCACAGCCATGTGACTGTATGGCGGACGAAGACGACCTCGAGGAATTACTCGAGGAACTAGATACGCAGGGTGACCTCGAGACAGCCGAACAGGTGCTATCGCTGCGGATCGAGAAACGACGCTACGACAAGCCGGTGACGATCATCGAGGGGTTCGACCTCCCGCAATCGGAACTCAAGTCGGCCGCATCAGCCCTCAAAAGTGCGCTGGGGACCGGTGGGACGGTCGACGAGGATCGAATCGAACTGCAAGGTGACCACCGCGACCGCGTGCCGGACCTCCTGCGTGAGCGGGGATTCGAGACCCGCGAGTGAGCGCACACTACGACCGATTTGGTTTCATCTCGTGTTTCTGGCAAGGAGTTATGTATACCCACCATTCAATGATGAGGTATGGACATTCGATCCGCGACATCCGATGATTTTGAAGCGATTACGGAAGTCGCCCGTGAAACCTGGCACGCGACCTATGACGAACTCGAACCCGACGTAATCGACCGGACCGTCGCCAACTGGTACACTGACGACTCGATGCCGCTCGAGGCACCCGGCACGATCGTCCTCGTCGCGGAAGAAAACGGCGACCTCGTTGGCTTCACCCACGCCGTTGCCCAGGGCGACACTGCCGATATCCTGCGGCTGTACGTCCACCCGGACCACCAAGGCGAGGGGATCGGGTCGGCCCTACACGAACACCTCCTCGAGGAGATCGACTCGTACGATGTCGACCGGCTTCGGTCGTTCGACTTCGCGTTCAACGACGCCAGTCGCGCGTTCTACGAGGGGCTTGGCTTCGAACAGACCGACGAAGGCGAGGTCGAAATCGACGGCGAGTACTACCCTGAAGCGGTCTACACGTTCGACTTCGCATAAGCGACGCGGCCACAGAGATCTTCGATCACTGGTTTCGACTGCTGGCCGATACCTAACTGAGATGGTGCAACCACTTTGCTGTTCGCTCCCGTACCACGCAGTATGGAGATACGACCAGCGAGCCACGACGACCGCGATCGGATCAGAGCTGTCGCCCGCGAGACCTGGCACGATACCTACGACGAACTCGATGCCGAGACCATCGACGAGACGATCGAGGAGTGGTATAGCGACGAAGCACTCGAGACGGCGTTGACGAAACCGGGGACGGCCTTCCTCGTCGCAGAACGGGATGGGGAGATCGTCGGCTTTACTCACGGCGTTGTCAGCGAAGAGGAAGGTGATGTCCTGCGCATGTCCGTCCATCCTGACCACCAGAACGAGGGCATCGGCACCGCGCTGTACGAGCGACTGCGCGAGGACTTACAGGACTTCAATATGGCACGCATGCGCGCGATCGACCTCGCATCGAACGAGGGCGGCCGGGAGTTCTACGAGACCCACGGCTTCGAGCCGACCGACGAGGACGACGTCGAAATCGGCGGCGAAAAGCGACGCGAGGTGGTCTACACGCTCGAGCTGTAAGTCACCGCGAAAGAACCGACGGCATCGGATCGCCATCCTATGATCGGTTGGCGATCCCGATGTTGAGGTCGTCGTTCGAACAGGACAACTCGAGAAGCTGCCCCGTAAACCACAGTGTCCGCTTACTGCCCGCTGGGACGAAGAGACTCCGGCTCGAGGGGAGGCTGGCCGGATTCGTGACGTATCTGTTCTCGCCAACCCGACCGGTGACGCGCACCGTCACGCGACCACCGCCGCCTGAACACGCCTGTACCGTTACTGCACCGGTCGACCAGTCGTCTACTGTCAGTGCTGCGTCGTTGCAGCCACGGGTCCGGATGGCTCCACCGCCCTGTGCTGCACCCGGCTCTGCCAGTGCTGTCGCACCCGTCAGCGCACCGATTGCGCCGAGCAACGTGCGCCGCCGTGGGGACGCTCTGTCGCTCTCGCTCGAGTCGGACGGATTGTCATCGGTCATTGTGGCCACCACTCATTGTCTACGGACTGGAACGTGAAATGCTGCTGTTACGATTCGACGAACTAGTCTCGCGGTGAACGAAATCGGGGAGAGAGATTCAACGATGGTGACGCTAAACAGGCCGATCAGTCGACCCCTTGCAAATGCACCGTACGGACGCAAGTGGAATGACGGTGTGTTTACTGGTAGCACGATGGGGACGAAAACGCCGAGCAAGGCCGATATCCTGCGACCGGTCGGATCGACATCGAGAACGTACTTCATCATGGTCGCTATCGCGGGGCTGGCGTTTGTCGCCTTTCTCGTGGGATGGGCCTACCAGCTTCAGGAGGGACTGGTCGTCACTGCCCTCGGTGACTGGGGGAGCGGCGGCGGTGCCACGTGGGGGATCTACATCGGCGCGTTCATCTGGTGGGTCGGGATCGCCCACGGCGGAATCATCCTCTCGGCCGCCGTCCGCCTGTTGGGTATGGACCGGTACATGCCGGTCGCCCGACTCGCCGAGTTGCTGACTCTCAGCGGACTCTCTGCGGCGGGCTTTTACATCATTGTCCACCTCGGTCGCCCCGACCGGATGGTCACCAGCGTCATCGGCCACTACCACATCACGGTCCACAACTCGCCGCTGGTGTGGGACGTGACCGTTATTACGGCGTACTTCGTGCTGACGGCGACCTACCTCGGGCTCACGCTCCGATACGACGTCACCAGGCTGCGCGATCAGTTGCCCGATCGACTTGACCCGATTTATCGATTTATGACGATCGGCTACACTGAAACGGAAGATCGGATCGTCGAGCGAATGGTCTGGTGGCTTGCGCTTGCGATCATAATCATGGCACCGCTGTTACTCCACGGTGGCGTCATCCCGTGGCTGTTCGCGGTGTTGCCGAACTATCCGACCTGGTTCGGCGGCGTGCAGGGCCCGCAGTTCCTCACGATTGCGCTTACGTCTGCCATCAGCGGCGTGATCATCCTCTCGTTCGCGTTCCGACGCGCGTACGACTGGGATCACATCATCACTGACGATATCTTCCGCGGACTGTTGCTCTGGCTCGGGTTCTTTTGTCTGCTGTTCCTGTGGCTGCAACTCCAGCAGAACATCACTGGTCTCTTCAAGGCCCCTGTCGACTTGACCATCGCAGCCCTCGCCAGAGCCACCAATCCCATCTACCTCACGTCGATGTCGCTGGTCTTCGTGACGCTGTCGTATATTTTTGCCCAGACGATCCGACCGGCACTGTTCACCAGGCGACGGGCCATTATCGCCGGCCTCGCCGTCCTCACCGCGACGATCCTCGAGAAAGTCCTGTTCGTCGTTGAGGGGTTCTTACACCCCACCTTCGATATCTACGAGGCCGTCCCGGGCGTCTACGTCCCTGGGTTGATCGAGATCCTGTCGATTCTCGGGACGATCGGCATGGTCTGTCTGTTCTTCCTCACGATCGCCAAGATCGTCCCCGTGGTCGAACTCCACGCGATCGAGCACCTGCGTGACGGCCACGAGTCGATCAACGACCACGAATAGCGTCGCAAAATCCAGTTTTCTCGCGCTTCGGCCGGTCAGAGAGTCGATCGCGGACGGATGGCGTTCTCGAGTCGCCATCAAGACGGACCATCAGCAACTATTTACCCAATGGTACTAAACCTCTTTTTAGAGATGTCTAATCTTTGCTTTCCTCTCCCTCAAATAGCAGGTGAGACGGCATGAACGAGCTGCTGGACGTGTTCCTCGCGTCGCTTCGCGACGGATACGTCCAGGTGAGCGCGTTCGTCGCGATGACGGTGCTCGCGTTCGGGCTGGTCCAGTATCGCACGGACGGTGCGCTCATCGCCACCATCGAGGACAACGAGCGACTCCAGGTGCTGTTCGGCGGCCTGCTCGGATTGACGCCGGGCTGTGGCGGTGCGATCGTTGTCATGCCGCTGTACATCCGCGGGACGGTCAGCTTCGGAACCGTCGTCGCGACGCTCGGTGCGACCGCCGGTGACTCTGCGTTCGTCATCCTCGCGCTCGCGCCCGAGGCCGCACTGTACGCCTACGCCGTTGCCTTCGCGGCCTCCGTCGCGACGGGGTATCTGGTTGACTCCGTCGGTCTCGGCGTTTCGCGGGTCGACGCCGCCGTCGCGCGCCTCTCGCCTGCCGCACGGCCCGACGGCGGTACTGCCGTCAACGGCAGCGTCACACCAAATCCGGCTCACGACTACTGCGGGCCAGCTCCCACTCACGCCCACGAGGCGGGTCCGGACCGTCGCTCTCGAGTCCTCACTCCTCTTTCCCACCTCGCACACGTCACGTGGTGGGGGACCGCTATCGCTGGCCTCGGCCTCGGGATACTCTACTTGCTTCGTGGCGGCCCCGAGGTCGCGCTCACAGTGGGGGTCGGCTTCGATGGCCTGTTCACGGTCGTCGGCATCGCCGGCGCAGTGCTGTCGCTGTACCTCTATCTGATCGGCCGCCACTACGTCGGTGAGGGGGAGATCGCACGGGCTCGAGACTCCTTTCGCTCGGCTTACGACGCGCTCACGCATGCGGCGATGGAGACCAGCTTCGTCACCGTCTGGGTGTTCGTGGCCTTTCTCGTCTACGAGTATGCTGTGCTCCTAACGGGCGTGAACGTCGCAACCCTCGCTGCGGCGGCGGGCGTACTGGCTCCGATCGGCGGCGCGGCCGTCGGGCTAATTCCCGGCTGTGGGCCCCAGATTTTGCTGGCCAGCGTCTACGCCGAGGGCGGACTGCCCTTTTCTGCGCTGACTGCCAACGCGATCGCTCAAGACGGGGACGCCCTCTTTCCGCTGCTGGCCGTCGACGCCAGGGCTGCCGTCGTCGCTACGATCTATAACTTCTTGCCTGCTGTTGTCGTCGGTGTCGCGCTCGACCTGTTGTGGGGCCCTGTCTTCGGCATGGCGGAGTTCGGATTCGGCGTGCTATGAACCCGTTCTGATCGCTATCGCAGCGTGTTCGGTTCTGTCGGTGGTGCAATCACATCGGTCACGTAGTTCTCGAATTCGATACGGCAGAGCATTATATTTTAGTAGCATGGATTAGATATTATATAGTAACCAATGTATACTATACTCGTGAGGGACAACAAATTCCTTCTGCGGTCGGTTGGTGGAAGACAGAACGGCCCGTTCGATAGCGCCACAATCGGGGTGGATCGGTGAGACGATGCGTCGGCTCTCACAGGTAAAAACGGCCGTTCAAAAGCGGCTTCCCGCGGTTACTCGATTGCCGATCGTGGCGTTGATTTTCGCGCTGACTCTCCTCGTTGTGGTTGCCGTGGCGGGTGTCGTCGGATACGAGTTCCCGTCGGGAATTTCCGCGGACGCATGGCTTTCATCACCGCGGCTCGTCCTCTGGAGCAGCATCGTCGTTCTCACGATCGTCACGATCGGTGGTTACCTGCTCTATCGACGGTACGAGGAGATGCTCCTCGATCAGTGGAGACAACTGTCGAATTGGGCGCAGGCGATCATCGCTGGCACAGTCTGTGCGGCGCTCGTTGCAATCGGTCTCGGCTTCGCCACCCTCGCTGGAGCGGTACCGCTTGTGTTCGTCCCTGTGTGGTCGCTGATCGCATGGCTTATCGCGACCGTCTGTACGCTCCGCCAGCGCCGCAACCCGGATCCGGACGATTCCTCGTCCGCGCTCGAGTCGATGCTCATCACAGTCGGATACGCGCAGGCCAAGCACCTCCAGACACGTACGCTCGCTGGAATCGTGGGGCTTGCCGGTGCCGTCCTCGGGAGCGTCGGCGTTCGTGCGCTGCTCTCGTGGTTCACCGTGACCCTCACACCGCTTCAGACTGCGTTCCTCGCTGTGTGCGTATGGCTGCTTGCGACGGTGATCGTCTACAATCGCTACGCGTCTACGATTACCGATCGGACCGACCTCGAGTTCGTCGCGGTCTCGAACCCGGAACTGCGGGACGGCCGCGAGGTGACGATCAAAAACACTGGAACCGACCCCATCGACCTATCGCAAGCGAAGCTTCGTGACACGAACCGTGACTGCTATCAGTTCGATGGCGGCGTTACGCTCAGGCCCGGTGCAAGCTGTTCGTTCGCGGTTCCGGCGTCGTTTTCGCTTGAACCGAACGAAGCCACGATGGCGCTTCCACTTGGGTATACCCTTACGCAGGGGAGCGAATACCCGATGCTCTACACTCGAGACGGCGAGCAGTTCGTACTCCAGGGCGGGACTGAGGTGCGTGATCGTGATTCCACCCACGATACGACCCGACAGCCAGTCGGACTAGGTGCCGACCCAACGCCACAGGAGTAGCCACACTCGGATTGTACCATGCTATGTGATGATTTCGAGCGCGAGTCGACACTGCGAGAGATCAGCGTCCTTCGCCAGCAGCCGACGACGAACGACTCGTCGATGGGGCTCGAGTCGGGCAATCGCCGACAGACCGCTCGACTCGAGTCCAGCGTCACGGCTATCGCGACGCTGACGCCCGGCCGGCTGGCCGGCGGACTCGGTGTCCGCATCGCTCGGAAACGGAGCCCAGTCGAGTTGTTGGTTCGGTTGCCCCGCGTGGCTCGTCCTGACGACGGGCTGGGAGACGAGTCGGGGGCGTCGGTCGTGTCGCCGTCTCCGATTTCCGGGCAGACGGCTGCCCGCACGCGTTCGGGTTCGTCTGTCATCCCATCTAGCCGTTCGAACTATACCGACCAGTCTAGCGGGATCCACAATCCGTCCGCTCTCGGGCCGAGCGATGCCCCTCGATCGATCACCGACACGGTGGGAACCTCGAGTGAACCGTCACAACGGCCGCTCGAGTCGTTCGGGAGCGATACGGAGCGAACACGTCACCGGAAGCGATGGCCGCGGCCGGTGATGAGACGATCGGTGCACTCAGGAGACGTTCCGGAGAGGCTGCATGCCCTTGCGCATACCAGCAGCCAGGCGATAGCACTGCCCAACGCGGCTAGATTCGGTTCGTCACACGCGCTCGTCACTCGAACCGTGTCGTCGACCGACGAGACCGACGACCCATCCACCAATTACGTCCCCTCGAGCCATGTCGTCGACTATGCCGATGCCACGCTCGAGCGTGTCGTCCGGCAGACTGGACCGCAAGACGGTGCAACAAACGTGATCGCACGACTTGATCGGACCGAGACACGACGTGTCGCTGCAGTCTCGGACGATAGCGGACAGCGACGGCGTTCTGGAACTGGTTCGACTGTCTGGATGACGGGTCGACACACGATATCTGGTGGTGTGGCCGACAGTCGACGCGCTCCCGTCTGGCACCATTCGTTGCGACGGCGCGATGGACCGACGCTGCGCCAGCAGCGCCCGCGACGGAACGACCGTACGCGTGGCGGTCTCGATCTCCGCGTCGTCCACGCTTCCGATGACTCGCACGTCCGGACACGCGACCGTTCACGAGAGGGGTTTGCCACACGAGACCCCGTCTCGCTCCCTCACCGCGTGTCTCGAGTGCACCCGCCTTTCTCGTCCCCCCGATCGACATCGGCCATGAGCGGTCGCGATCTGAGTCCGTGGCAGCCACGACTCGAATCGACTGCTTCGACTGCGCTGCACGAGGGACCGATCATCGAGCAGCCTCGTTTTGATTCGGTCGCGTCTCAAGTGCATCCGCCTTTCTCGTCCCCTCGGTCGACATCAGGCATAACCGGTCGCGATCTGAGTTCGTGGCAGCCACGACTCGAATCGACTGCTTCGACCGCGCTGCACGAGGGACCGGTCACCGAGCAGCCTCGTTTCGCTTCGGTCGCGTCTCGAGGAACGCACACGCCGACCCGACGCGATCGAGCGGCCCGCGGTCAGGTGGCTCGAGCGCCCACTGCTTTGGCTTCCGGCTCCGGTACGATGGAGTCACAGCGAACGGCCATCCAGCCGACCGCGCCGGTGTGGCCGTCGATCGACACTCACGACGCACGCGAGCCACACAGTCGGTTGTGGCTGCCGTCGGCCACGCATCAGGAAAGCGATGTCTCAGGTGCCACCGCCGGCCAGCGCTCTCTTCGGTTACAGCATGTAGCCGCGACCGAAGCCATTCGTCCGTCGGGAACCGCATCGCCGAGCGCGAGTCTGTCCAATCCGTTCGGTGGCCAACGTGTTCGTCGCATCCTCGAGACCGACACACAGCGTCGCACTGGTCAATTGCGATCGCGAGTCGACGAGCGAGCGCCATCGGATCGTGTCCGCCGCCCTCGCCGCGTCCTGTCGAGGCGATCCGAGAGCGACACTACTGGTAGACTAACAGTCCGCCGCCCTCGCCGCGTCCTGTCGAGGCGATCC